>Ga0208770_1000211_pt1 | contig 43126 bp, 45 predicted proteins | sample AntAceMetag02UK9_FD_184771 | JGI IMG/M metagenome (GOLD analysis project Ga0208770, IMG submission 184771) | Saline lake microbial communities from Ace Lake, Antarctica - Antarctic Ace Lake Metagenome 02UK9 (SPAdes) (version 2) | ecosystem: Environmental > Aquatic > Non-marine Saline and... | reverse complement strand
CAAAACTAGTTCTTCCTATAGAGCCGTGGTAGACCACCACGTTGATAGGCTGGATGTGGAAGCGCAGTAATGCGTGTAGCTGACCAGTACTAATAGCTCAATTGGCTTGATTTATGCACTGAAAAAATTTTTATGCTTTTATTTAACAATTGATATTTTATTTAAAAAACCCCAATTATTTTATAATTGGGGTTTTTTTTTACCTATACTTATTATTTTAGTATTTTTGACTTAAAAAACTAAATAATTAATTATTAAAAATCTTGTATTTTTATTCTTGAACCTATTGAATAATTTTTTTTAGATTTTTTTCCTAAAATAAAACTCCATTTGTTTGCTGGCAAACTATAACCAGGCCTAATTCTTTTTATGTTTTTTGGAGAAAATTTTTCACCTTTTTTTATTTTTTTTATAACATAAATTGATCTTTGAAATTTTTTATTTTTAAGCTCATTGTCTGTTCTAAAAAATTTTTTTTTGCCCAGTAGTGTCCATGCTTTAATCATATCTTCTTTGAATTTTTTAATTTCCTTACCTTTAATTGAAAACTCAATGTCCAAACCATCTATTTGACCATCTAAAGCTATATGTTTTTCTATAACTCTTACGCCACGTGAAATTGCCAACATTGCAACCGTATTATCCGTGGAATGATCAGAAAAACCTATCTCACATTTAAATTTTTTTCGTAAAATATCTATATTGTACAAATTAAAATCTTTATTTTTTGCAGGATAAGAGCTTACACAATATAGTAATATTAATTTTTTACATCCTGACTTTTTTGCAACTTTATAAACTTCACTTATTTCCCTCAAACTAGCCAACCCTGTAGAAATTATTACAGGCTTTCCAATGCTACAAATTTTTTTAATCAAAGAACTATCCTTCATCTCAAATGAAGAAACTTTATATAACTTGCTATTAAGTTTTTTTAAAAGATCCACACCCTCATCATCGTATGGTGTACTAAAACATGGAATTTTAATTTTATTTGCATAACTAAACAATTCTTTTTGCCATAGAAGTGGTGTTTGAGCTTTTTTGTACAAGTCCCATAACTTGTAGCCCTTCCATAAGCCATCTCTTACTAAAAAATCTTTTTGTGAAGAGTTAATAGTCATATTTCTAGGTTCATAAGTTTGAAGCTTTACTAAATCAGCACCGTTTTTTTTTGCAGTAAGTATTAATTTTTTAGCTTTTTTAATTGAACCATTATGATTGGCAGAAATTTCAGCAATTAAAATAGGAGGAGATTTTTTATCAAATATTTTTTTTATAATTTTTTGCATTTATGTTTTTTAATCGAGAAATCTATTTAAATAAAAACCTTCTGCATAATTGACCCCACAACTTACACCACGCATACTCGCTAAAGCTTTAATAGCATTTATAGATCTACTATGTGGATAATCTTTTAATTCTTCTTTGTAAAATTTAATTAAATTAATTTTATTTTTTATATGTTTTGAAATATCTACAAAATAGTTTGGCTGAAAGTTTTTACCCTTGTATAAGGCCCAATCAGTACTTGAGGGAATTTCAAAACTTAGGATTTTTTTAACACTTAATCCATTCACCGGTCTACAAGCTGTGGTAACAGCGTCAAAAGTGATTCTATGGTCTATATTTAAACAATGTGAATAATGAGTAATAATTGTGTCAGGTTTATAGTCCTTTATTTTCTGTTCTATTTTTTTTATAACCCTTAGTAAAGGGATTCTGTCCATTTGATTATCTGGAAAATTGTAAATTGTTGGAGTAGGTAATGAGAGATGTTTAAACAAATTGAGGCAAGCTTTTCTTCTTCTTAGTATTTGTTTTTTATCGTTTCCTCTTGAAGAAACACCATTAGTCATAAAAAGTGCTTCAACATAATTTTCATCTTTAAATTTTGATATAGCTCCTCCGCAACCAAGAATTTCATCATCAGGATGTGCGGCAACAATTAAAATTTTTTTATTTTTCATTTCTTGCAATTTCTACTTTAGCATAAATTTTGTCTTTATTTATTTTTATATCATTAAATCTTAATATAAATTTATTTAATTTTATAAATGCTTTTGGGTAGTCTGGAGCATCTAACATTCTTAAAAAGTCATATAGTTTATTAATAGTCTTAGTTTTATTAACATTTAATTTACTATCTGATGGCTTTCTTCTTTTAAAGAAAGATGGTTTGCCTTTTTGTTTTTTAAAACTTAAATCTTTTGTTCTAATTATTTTTTTTATCATTTTAATTGATTTAGTTTCAATTCTTTTAAATATATCTAGTGCATTTCCATTGAGCGAAAGATTATCTTGCAAACAAATTGGTCCTGAGTCTAAACTTTCAGAAACTTTAAAAGCAGATATTTTAGTTTTTTTAATATTTAACATAATTTGATTTTGTATGGGGCTTCCACCTCTACCTTTTGGAAGTTTAGAGGAGTGAAATTGAATACAAAGAAAATTCTTAAAAATTGATTTATCAATAAATTTAGACCAATGTATAAAAAAAATAATCTTAGGGTTTATCTTTTTAATTTTACTTGGAGTTATCTTATTTAGTACAATAATGTTTTTGCTTAGTTTCTTAAAATTATTTAAGTCCCATTTTTTTTTTGTGATAATTATAAATTTCATCATTTGCTAATTTTTAAAATATATTTTTTTCCATAAATTTTAAAGAAGGCTGGGTAATTTTTATCATCTACAGTTCTTAATAAATTAAATTGAGCTAATAAAGATTTCTGAATCCTAATTTCACTATCTTGAGGCTTTCTTCTTTTATAAAAAGTACTTTTGCCTATTTGTATTTTACCTTTTGGTGCTTTATTTTTTCTTTTATAAAATTTAATAAATTTTATTATTAATTTTAAATTTTCATCTAATTGGATTTTTTTTATTTCATCAAATAAGAAATCTTTTGGTATTTTTATTTCTCTTTTATAATAAACTAAACCATTATCAATTTCTGAACTTGCTTCTATTAAAGAAAAAAAAACTTTTTTTTTACCTTTCAAGATTTGCCATGTTAAAGGGGACATTCCCTTGCCTTTGGGAAGATTTGATTCATGAGGAATCAAATTTATTTTAGAAAATTTTAAATATTTTTCTGGAATTTTTGTGAAATAACTAAAAATTATATTTATATCGTAATTTTTTTTTAAATCTTTATGATTATCTAAAAATTTTATATTTTTACAAAATTTTTTAAGTTTCGCTCTTATTAGTTTTTGATAGTCATTTGCCCAAGAGCATTTGTTAATTAATATTTGTATTTTCATTCTATTTGAATATATATAACCATCATGAATACAAATAACAAATATCTCTCAATTATTTCAAAAATTGAAAAAATAAGATCTAAAAACAATGTCAATTGGATGAATATTTTAAGGCTTGCTTTTAAATTAGATCCAAATTCAGCTAAAAAAATAATGAAAAAAATCAATTATGATGATAAAAAAATTTCTAATTTATTGTCTAAACTAGGAAAATAAAAAATGATTTTATCATTATATAATATTTTTTAAATACCTATTGATATTAATAAATAATAGACAATTAGTTTTTTATAATTCAAAATGAAAGTTCACAAAGATATTGCAATCTTTCTTGCCGCTAGATCAGGCTCTAAAAGATTACCTAACAAACATTTTCTAAAGTTAGATAAGGATTTTACAGTTATAGATTTATGCATCAAGAGATTAAAAAAAGTAAAATTAGTTAGCAAAATATTTTTATGTACTACTAAAAAAAAAGAAGATAATAAATTTATAAATGTTTGTAAACAACATCATATTCAATTATTTAGAGGAAGTGAGGATGATGTCCAAAAAAGATTTATTGATTGTGCAAAAAAGAATTCAATTAATAATATTGTTAGAATTACAGCAGACTGCCCATTTATAGACTCAAAAATAGTAGATGAGTGTGTTAAGGTTCACCTAGGTAATAATTTTGATTACACGTCAAATATTTTGAAATTATCTTATCCTGTTGGTTTGGATGTAGAGGTAATTAAACTTAATGCATTAATTAAATCTCAAAATTTAAAAAAAGATTTATTTAACAAAGAGCATGTAACTCCTTTCATTCGTTCATCAAAATTATTTAGAAAGCACAACCTCCAAAGTCTAAAAAATTATTCCAATAGAAGGTGGACATTGGATTATAAAAAAGATTTTATATATTTAAAAAAAGTTATAAATTATTTTTCACCTAATATTAATTTTTCTTGGAAAGAATTAATTAAAGCTGAAAAAAAATTCCAGTTTTTAATTAATATAAATAAAACATAATGAAAAAAAATGATTTAAAAAAAAAATTTGTGTTAGGTACTGCAAATTTTACTCAAAAATATGGAGTTAAAAGCACCAAGGTTAATTTGGTTGAAATTAAAAAAATTTTGAGTTTAGCTAAAAAAAACAACCTAAATACACTGGATACTGCTGACAGCTATCTAAATGATGTTTCTATTTTTAAATATACAAAAAAAAGATTCAAATTAATAAGTAAGATAAAACCTGATGATAAATGGATTGATTTTGAGCATTGTAGAAATGAATTAGATGACCAAATCACTAAACTTAACACTAAGATTGAAATATTATTATTTCACGATGTAAAAATTTTTTTTTCTAAATATGGGACAAAAATTTTTAATAACTTAAAAATTTTAAAAAAATATGGTTATTTCAAAAAAATAGGTTTTTCAATATATAACCCTGATTGTCTAGAATACCTGACATCTAAATATGATTTTAATGTAGTTCAGTGTCCTTATAATATTTTGGACAAAAGGATAATCAGTACTGGTTGGTTGGGTAAGTTAAAACAAAAAGGTATCGAAGTTCACGTTAGATCAATTTTTTTACAGGGGTTATTAGTTAATAAAAAAATCTCAAAAAAAAAATATTTTGAGAAATGGGAAAGTAAATTTTCAGAATGGTTTAAATATTTAAAATCATGTAAAATTTCCCCAATAGAATATAGTCTTAATGATTTATTAGAGCATGATTTTGATCGAATAATAATTGGTATTAATAGCTATGATAATTTAAAAGAAATAATAAATTTTAAAATAATAAAAAATAAAAATAAAATGATTAATTTTAAAATAAAAAATTTAAGATTGATAGATCCAAGGAAATGGAACTAGTATGAAAATTAAAAATGGCATAAGTTTATATAATTTTGCAAAAACTATTATTCCAGGTGGCACAACTTTATTTTCCAAAAGATCAGAACTTCATTTGCCCAATAAATGGCCTGCTTATTTTGTTAAAGCCAAACAAACAAGTGTCTGGGACTTAAAAGGAATTAAATATTTAGATATGTTTTGTGCTGTTGGGACAAGTGTGTTGGGATACTGCAATCATAATGTAAATAAATCAGTGTCTAGCAATATTAATAAGGGAAACATGACATCATTAAACTGTCCTGAAGAGGTATATTTGTCAAAACAAATTATTAAACATCATCCATGGGCGTCTATGGCAAAATTTACACGAGGAGGCGGTGAAGCAAATGCTGTAGCAATTAGAATTGCAAGATCGAACACCAAGAAAAAAAATGTTGCTTTTTGTGGTTATCACGGATGGCATGATTGGTATTTATCAGCAAATATAAATTCAAAAAAAAATCTGGATCAACATTTGATGTCAGGATTAAATTATGACGGTATACCTGAAAATTTAAAAAATACGTCCTTTCCTTTCCCTTATAATAATTTTGAGTATCTTTCAAAATTGATAATTAGAAAAAATATTGGAATTATTAAAATGGAAGTAATGAGAAATATGAAACCTCAAAATAATTTTCTTCAGAAGGTGAGAAATATTTGTAATAAAAATAAAATTATTTTAATTTTTGATGAATGTACATCAGGATACAGGGAAAATATGGGAGGCATTCATCTTAAATTTAAAGTAAATCCTGATATGGCAATATTTGGCAAAGCTTTAGGCAGTGGGTTTGCCATTAATGCAATAATTGGTAAAAAAAAATTGATGAAAAAAGCTGAAAATACCTTTATTAGCAGCACATTTTGGGGTGAAAGAGTTGGTTACACGGCTGCACTTTCTACAATAAGTGAATTTAAAAGATTAAAGGTTTTTAAAAAAATAGATAATAATGGAAAAATGATCAAAAATATTTGGTCAGATTCATCAAAAAAGTACAATATACCTATTAAAATAATGGGTACTAATGCAATCCCATCTTTTGAATTTTGTAATAATCACCCAAAATACAAAACTTTCTTAACACAAGAAATGTTAAAAAATAATATCTTAGCAACTAACATGATCTACATTAATATTTTTCACAATAAAGAAAATATAAAAAAATATATAAAGACTTTAGATAAAGTTTTTTGCGATATTTCCAAAAAAAATATTAAAAAAATACTTAAATCTGAAATATATTTTAAACCAATTAATCGAATAAATTAAAGTATGAAATTTATTCCTTATGGCAAACAATTCATAGATAAGAAAGATAAGAAATTAGTACTAGACTCATTATCAAATGATTTAATTACTACTGGTCCATATGTGGAAAGATTTGAAAAAGAATTAAAGAAATATTTTGGGTCTAAACATAGCTATGTATGTAGCAGTGGAACAGCTGCAATTCATTTGGCAATGATGTCTTTAAACTTAAAAAAGAATGATATTATTTTAATGCCAACAATAAATTTTATCGCTTCATATAATATGGCAAAAATAATGCAGCTTAAAGTTTATTTAGTAGATGTTAATGAATATACGGGCCAAGTTACTCCTAATAAAGTTTTAGAATGTATCGAGCAAAATAAGCTTAAAAATATAAAAGCCTTAATAACAATGTATCATGGGGGTTATCCCGAATATTCAAAAGAATTTTATGATATCAAAAGAAAATATAATTTTTTTATAATTGAAGACTCGTGTCATGCTCTTGGAGCAGAATACAAATATAAAAATAAGCTATTTAAAGTTGGTTCTTGCAAACATTCAGATGTCTCTACTTTTTCTATGCACCCAGTAAAGACTATTACATCTGGTGAAGGAGGTATAATTACAACTAACAATACCAAAATTGCCAAAAATATTGCATTATTTAGAAGTCATGGAATATTTAAAAATAAAAAAAAATATTGGGAATATGATATATTAAAGTATGGATTTAACTATCGTTTGTCAGATATTAACTGTGCACTAGGACTATCTCAACTTAAAAAAATTAATTTTTTTTTAGAAAAACGAGAAAAAATTTATAAAAAGTATTTAAAAGAATTTAAAAATTTTAACCAAAATCTTATAATCCCCGAATACTCCAAAAACATTAAATCTTCTTATCACTTATTTTTAATTAATATTGCGTTTAATAAATTAAAAAAAAGCAAAGACCATTTTATGAAGTATCTAAAAAATAATAATATATTGGCACAATACCACTATATTCCTATATATAAATTTAGTGTTTATACTGAAAAATTATCCAATTTTAATGAGTCAGAAAATTATTTTAAAAATTCTGTTAGCATTCCCATATTTGTAAATTTAAATAATAAAGATCAAAACAAAACAATCAAAATCATAAAAAATTATTTTTTATAAAAATAAAAAAAATCAGATATAATATCCATAATTTAGATTTCTACTGAATATGGATAGTGTTTAAATATTTATTAATATTATTTAATTAAAAATAAAAGTAAGTTAATATCCAAACAGATAATGATTAAAAATAATAAATTTTATATAGACAACTTAAAATCTGTAGTGTTTCTTGGCCAAAGTGAATTTTTTTCAAAATTAATTGAAGTAAATAACTCACTTAAATTAAACTCTTTAATAATTAAAGGTTTAAGATTAACTTTTTATTTATGAAAAAAACAGAGATTTAACTAAATGAAAATTTTAAAAAAAATTATATTTATTTTAACGCCTTACGAACGAAAATTAGCTGCCATGTTGTTAGGAATGATCTTGGTGATGGCTTTTCTAGACATGCTTGGCGTAGCTTCAATCATGCCTTTTATCACTATATTGGCAAACCCCGAGATAATTGAAACTAATACTATACTAAATAAAGTATTTGAGATTTCAGGCATGCTAGGGGTTGAAACAAAAAAACAATTTATCTTTGTTTTTGGCATCTTTGTTTTTTTGTTACTAGTTTTTTCACTTGCTTTCAAAGCATTTACAGTCTATGCGCAAATTCGCTTTAGTGCAATGCGTGAATATAGTATTGGTAAGCGTCTAGTATCAGGTTTTCTACACCAGCCTTACAGCTGGTTTTTGAATCGTCATAGTGCTGATTTAGGTAAAACTATCTTGTCAGAAGTCAGTCTAGTTATAATTCATGGCATTAAACCTATTATGAATCTTATTACATATAGTACGATTACTATAATGTTAGTAACATTATTAATTTTAGTTGATCCAAAACTTTCTATGATAGTTGGTTTTACTCTGGGTATAGCTTATGGTGTCATTTATAAATTTACCCGTAATTTTCTTAAAAGGATTGGTGAAGAAAGAATGAAAGCTAACGAAGAACGTTTTACTATCATTACAGAAGCTTTTGGTGCTGCTAAAGAAATAAAGGTAGGTGGATTAGAACAGGTTTATACAAAACGTTTTTCTGGTCCAGCCAAAATAGCAGCCCAACATGCGGCTTCAGCACAATTAGTTGGTAATTTACCACGATATGCTCTTGAAGCTATTGCCTTTGGTGGAATGATATTAATGGTACTTTATCTTATGTCGCGAAGTGGTACATTTATTGAAGCCTTGCCAATCATTTCACTTTATTCATTTGCTGGTTATAGATTAATACCAGCAATGCAACAGATTTATGTTTCCTCTAGTCAATTGAGATATATTGGTAGCTCACTTGATGCATTGTACGACGATTTAACTGCTATGCAATCAATTAGTCCGCATCAAGGTAATGATGCCTTACCACTAAACAAAAATATAACTCTAAATCATATTAATTACCATTATCCTAAATCATCGCGAACAGTGCTAAAAGATATCTCCCTCAATATTCCTGCTTATACTACTGTTGGGCTAGTGGGTGCTACTGGTAGTGGTAAAACTACTTTAGTGGATATAATTCTTGGTTTATTCGAAGTCCAACAAGGTACACTGGAGGTAGATGGTCAAGTTATTAACAAACTTAACCTTAGAGCTTGGCAGAAATCTATTGGGTATGTGCCACAACAAATTTTTTTAGCAGATGACACTGTAGCTGCTAATATTGCATTTGGCACCGAATACAAAGACATAGATCAAGTTGCAGTTGAGAGAGCTGCAAAAATTTCAAATTTACATGATTTTGTTATCAACGAATTACCTTTGCAATACCAAACCACTATTGGTGAGCGTGGCGTAAGATTATCTGGTGGACAGCGTCAGCGTATAGGAATTGCTAGAGCCCTTTACCATAATCCAAAAGTATTAATTTTAGACGAAGCTACTAGTGCTTTGGACAACCTTACTGAACAAGCGGTTATGGAGGCAGTACACAATCTTGGCAAAAATATTACCGTCATATTGATTGCACATCGTTTGACCACTGTAAAAAAATGTGATATAATATTCTTACTAGAGAAAGGTGAGCTAAAAGGGCAAGGAACATTTGAAAAATTAATTCAAACTAATGATAGCTTCCGTGCTACTGCTTCCAAAAACTAAAAATGCTAAAAAACTCTTCTATATTGATTACTGGTGGAACAGGTTCTTTTGGACATACTTTTGTGCCACTCACGCTTAAAAAATATAACCCAAAACGTTTAGTCATTCTTTCACGTGATGAAATGAAGCAGTGGGAAATGGCAAAGTTATTTAAAGATGATCCTCGGGTACGTTTTTTTATTGGTGATGTAAGAGATAAGGATCGTTTATACCGTGCCTTGAGTGGTGTTGATTATGTTGTTCACGCTGCGGCAACAAAGATAGTCTCAACTGCAGAATACAACCCTTTTGAATGTATTAAAACTAATGTTGATGGTGCAATGAATCTGATTGATGCCAGTATTGATCAAGGTGTGAAACGTGTGGTGGCACTTTCAACAGACAAAGCTAGTAGTCCAGTGAACTTATACGGTGCAACTAAATTAGCGTCTGATAAACTATTTGTTGCAAGCAACTCATCCTATGCATCTGGTCACAAAACAAGTTTTGCTGTTGTTCGTTATGGCAATGTGATGGGATCACGTGGGTCAGTAATACCTTTTTTTATTTCAATTAAAGATAAAGCATTGATACCGATAACCGATGAGGAAATGACACGTTTTATGATTTCATTAGAACAAGGAGTTGAGTTAGTGTGGCATGCCTTTGATGATATGATAGGTGGTGAAATTTATGTTAAGAAAATTCCCTCTATGAAGGTTACAGATATTGCAAGTGTGATTGTGCCGAAAGCCAAGCATGAAATTATTGGTATTCGTCCAGGTGAAAAACTGCATGAACAAATGATTGGGTCTGAGGACTCTCATTTTACTTATGAATATCCTGAACATTTCAAGATTTTACCTCAAATAAATGATTGGGCAAAAGACAACAAGCGTATAAAGAATGGTGTTAAAGTGCCGAAAGGTTTTATTTACGCCAGTAATACAAATTTAAAATGGATGACTAAAGCAGATTTAGAGGCATGGATTAATACCTTCCAAAATTTTATAGGTAAGGTTTAACATATGTTGACTTGGAGAGATCTAGAAATTTTTGAAGTTGGCATTGTTAAGGACTATAAAAGCTTTAAATTAAACTTTCTAAAACAAAAAACAAACTGCCATGTTACCAACAACTTTGCGGTCAATCAATCAGGATGTCAAAGTAGATAGATCAATGACCATTCTATTACACAAGAAAATATCAATAAATGATAAACAAAAAAGTCAACAGCCAACTAGCTTTTCTGTGCATGGAAAATTGATGGGATGGACAGATGGAGAAAGAATTATTGACTGTAATACTATTCAAAAAACTATCGAAGAGCAGTGGAAAGAAGGTGGGCCAGATTTAATGGCAAATTTAATGAGGGGTATTGTAGGTCCATGCATTATTGAAATTAAGAGCAATGATGAGATTTGGTTCTTTGCTTCATGTGCAAGCAGTGGATTTTATTGGATATTTACACCAAGATCAGATGATTCTGAGTATAACTACCTAGTTTCTAATGATGAGGGTAGATTTTTGCGTCAGGCTTTTAATATGGGAGGTAAAATTACTGATGGAGCACTGATGAATGCAGTACTTTCTCACCAATCAGTTATCCGGCCACTTTTTGATGGCCTGATAGCCAAAAGCAAGCGGTGTCCGCCAGGGTTCTATGCAAAGTTTTTTGGTAGTGAACCGAAGCTTCAAAGTTATCTTTTTAACGATCAACCTAAATCAAGAAAACAACAGGACGTTGTGTTAAAAAAAAAGATGAAAGCTATTGGGGATATATATAAGTCCTATTGCAAAATCCATGGAGTAAGCGCCAAATTATCATTTTCTGGGGGAGTTGACTCTACTGCACTTTTATTAAACCATAAAGATGGCTTAGATGAGTCTGTTCAAGGGTACTATATAAATAGAGGTAAGTTGTCTGAAATGAAAATGGCAGCTGACATTGCAAATAGAGCTAACTGTCAAATAGATTTTGTTAAACCTCATGAAGGTTTTTCGATTACAGATATTAGAAGAAGAGCAGAGACCGGTTTATCTATAATGAATGGTTTGGTATATATGAAGCATGGATTTCATTATAGTCCTTACAATTTTGATGATGAGGTTGATAGACTTATTTTAACAGGTCAAAATTCAGATTTATTGTTCCATGTTGACACTCATGCTCCAAGCTCTTTTTCAACAGGTATTGTTCGTGTTATTAAGATGTCATCAGGAATAATTTCACGTTTTAAAACAACGGTTATCTATTATACAATCTGTAGGATATTAAAAAAAAATAATAAGTATCAAGATACACCTCCTGGAGTAATTGAAACCTATACTAGTTTAAGTGAACACGGCACTAAAAAATATAGTTTACCAGATGGAGTTATTAATATTATTAAAATCTATAAAAAAGAAAATTATGTTTTACCACTTGTTAATTGGCTTAAAAGTGAGTTTTATCCTATTTTAAGCGGCTCAGTTCTCAGTGGTGGTGAGAAAGACAACCATGCAGTGAGACTAGCTCGTTGGCTTCGAACTGTTGGAAATATTCAACAACAGTTTCTCAATGTTTCATCATATGAAAAAACAACAATTTGTACACCGTATTCTGAAGGACCTCTTGCAGTTGAGCTGCTTTCTTATCGGTTAGGTTTAACTGATGTTTTGTTTCCTAAAATATTTTTACATAAATACATACATAGCAAACTTAAAATAACCTATAACAATATTAGAAAAAAAATTTTAAAAGATCGATTGATATATTATCCTAGCCAAATAATTTACTATGGATCAAAATATTTAATTCAAAAAGTAAAAAAATTTGTTAGTAGACAAAAAAATACATATTACAAACCATTGTCTTCTCACCACGTTACTAGCAGAGATGACATAAGTAATTTGAGAGAGATATTAGGGTATCAAGATGGGGCTGTAGAAAGAGTTTTGTTAAAGTACGTTAATGATAATGCATGTAAAAAATATCTGAGTTTTCTTTATGATTGTATTGATTTGAAGGTTGATCCAGACACATTGAGCAGTAAAGAAGGCATGCAGCTTTGTCGGTTAGTTAATTTGCAAATTATGATGAATAAAAAAGAAGATTTTTAACATGAATATTTATATTCATGTTGAAAGCTCTGCTCGAGAACTTGATAGCAAGCTTCTATTGGCAACTATTGCGGCAGCAAAGGGGCACAATGTCATAGTTTCAAACTTAAGTGGAATCAAAAGAGGCATGCGTAGCAAAACACTAGCTCCGGGAATTTTTCACACTAAATCTCTAACTCCAGGAATTAGGAAGATAGCATCACATCAGTCCATGATTGATAATGGCTTCATTATTACTAGTATTGATGAAGAAGGTGGTTTAGTTGATCATGGTTATGAGAAATTTGCAAAAATCAGATATTCAGAGCAAACAATTCATCAGGCCTCAGCAATTTTTGGTTGGGGTAATGAAGATGTTGAAACATTGAAACGAATTTATCCAAAATATTCCCTAAAAATACATAATACAGGCTCACCACGCGCTGATTTATGGAAGCCATTTTTTTCAAGTTATTGGAGTGTTCCTCAAGGAAAACCTAAAAAACCATTCTTATTGATATCATCCAATATGGGTTTTGCTAATAATATAAATCAATTTCACAAGATTATAAAATCTCATAAGAATTCTGGATATTACCAACGTGACCCAGAAATGTTTGCTTGGCATTTTGGTCATTTTGCTGAAGAAGGGCGTATGATATTTTCTTTTATTAAGGCAATACAACATCTTGCCGATAATAATAATGGCTACGATATTGTTTTGCGGCCTCACCTTAATGAAAATGTTGAAGCTTGGAAGGTTTATCTTGAGGATATACCTAATGTTCATGTTATTAGAAAAGGGGCTATTAATGCGTGGGTTAATCATTCCTTTGCTGTTATGCATAACGGTTGCACTACAGCTCTTGAGGCAACTGTTTCTGGAAGACCCATTCTAACATATATTCCTTTTAAGCAGGAGTTTGCACGAGAACTACCTAATGAATTAGGATATCGTGTTGAATCGCCAAACGAACTTTTGATCAAGGTAAATGCTATTTTTGAAACTTTACAAGTCAATAGTCAAAAAAAATCAGAAGAGACAATTCCAGAGATAGTGTCAAAGAAGATTAATTTAGATAACAACAAACTAGCTGCCGAAAGGATAGTTGAAGTTTGGGAAAGACTCAATAGTAATGATCTCTCTAAAGTTTCGAATTGGACTAAATTTCAATGGATTCTAAAAGCTATGAAACTTAAAGACATAGTTGGTGTGGGATTAAAAAAATTATCTCCAAGAAGATTTGGTCTCAATCAAGAGAACCATAAGTTTCCTTCACTAAAAAGAAACGATGTTTGTGAACGCATTAACAAATTTCAAAATCTGCTTGGAATAGATAAAGAGTTAGAATGCAAGCTTCTCTCTGAGCGAACTATTTTAATAAAACCTCATTAAATACAAAGGTTTTACTCAGTAATGAATAGTGAGAAACTTAAGATTTTGAAATAAAAGTAATTAATTTCTTTATTGCTCTATCAAAAAATAATACAAACTTATTAATAGCAGTATATTTTCTAAGGTGTTTGGAGGTAGAATAAATTTCTTTGTCAGATGTTCGTTTAGGAGTTTTCCAGTCACCATAACAAAACTCAAGATATTCCTCTGGTGGATTTAGTGTACGATAATTTAAACCTTTAAAATTTATATTATATTCTCCATCAAACAAATATGAGGGTACTCTCATATTCTTTTTTTTACGATATCGCCATTTTCCTTGAAGATACCATGCTGTTAGTTCAAAGATTACCCCCTGTTTTCTAACGTCCCACTTAAGAGAGTCCTCAGAGTCGTTAAACTTATGTATCGTAAAACCACCATCCTCTAATGATTTTGTTATCTTATGTCTTAATGGATATGCATTCTCCATTAGCAAGTACATCTGAACATCCCAATCCCAAGGAATAAAATCATTATCTCTGACAGCCCCAAGTAAAGTGCCACTTGATAAATAGTTTTCAACCCCAATACTATCTAAAATTTTTTTCAGAACGACTAATCCACTATTTTGGGCTGTTAATTCAGCTTCAGTTCTTAATCGAACCTTATCATCAAAAGTCAAATCTATAACCTCATAATTAAGTAAGGTATCTAGACCACGAATGCTGTGCTCGTTTTAAATCATCTGCAGTGTCAATCTCAGAACATTCAATATGTTTAGCTTTTAATGGAAGATGTTTTTCTAAAATTTGATACAAGTAAGGATCTTTTTCAGTAACCTGGATATCACTCAAACAAGCAACACCAGACCATTCATGTTGACTTTTTATTTCACGACTAAATTTTATCACTTCATTTTTATCATTTAGATCAACATAAACAGCATCATCAGTACTAGACTTAGTAATTCCAATTAAAGAGGATTTTCCATCAAAACCATTAACAAACTCATTAAAAGAATTTTTGTTTATTAATAGGTCACCATCTAAAAGAATATGTGGCTCTTTTATTCCTTTTGTAGCTAAACTTATACTGTAGGTGTTAGATGTATCTTGATAATGGGGGTTCCTTACAAAAACAACATCATTTCGAATAGATTTAACAGTCTTAATTACATCTTCTTCCATAAAACCAACCACAACTCTCACATCTTCAATATTTTTTAATAACTCTAATTGATGCTGAATTATTGAAACACCACTAAACTGTAAAAGGCATTTTGGTAAATTAAGTCCCAGTCTAGTTCCCATTCCAGCTGCACTAATTATAGCGTGTTTAATAATCGACATAATGAATCCTCCTCATACACTAAATAATTAGAAACTTTCATTAGAGTCTCAATTGGTTCGTGTACACCACCAAATGCTATAGAAACATCAGACTCTTCAAACATTAAAACATCACCCATACCATCACCAACTGAAATTATAGATTCCCCACTCTTTCTGAGTCCTTTAATTACCTCTCCTTTATTTATAATTTTTTCTAAACCACTCAATTTACCATTATTAAATTTTCCTTGTGAGCAAAAAATTTTACAATCAAGCTTTTCTATTATCGGTTTTATCCATTCATAAATGTTCCCAGTTATTATATAGCTATCATCTTTATTTTCTCTTATAAATTGTGCAATATTTTCGTTCAATTTAACTTTCCCAGCAACCTCTTGAATTTTATTTATTGGTAAATCGGATAGAAGTTTGCATCTAAGTTTGAAAGATTGTTCAAATGGAATTAAACCATTGATTGTTGCCTGTGTTAATGCAGATATTTCATCATATAGATCTAACTCTGCAGCCATCAAAGGTAGTAGTTCTTGTGCTGTAACAGTTCCATCAAGATCAAAACAATATTTTTTTTTCATCATTTAAGCAATTTTTTTTAAACAAAATAAATGTTGTCTAGTCTCTTTTCTATTATTAAGATGATCAGGAAATAGTGCCTCATCAATAATTAACTTATATCCTTCTTCAAAAAGCAGATCACCAAACATCTTTTTAAACCAATCACATGTCCTGTATCGTGCTGAGTAATATGTTTCCATGTCATTTGACCAAACGTTATTTAATATCATTTCTTTTTCAACAGCAATTGGTTCTCTAATAATTATTAGACATTCATTAGCAGAAACCTCAAGCACTTGTTTTAGAATATTATAGCCTTTCTCATTATCAATATAGGGATATAAACCTACAATCATAATAATAGAGTAGGGTGAATGAGATTTTACTTCTGGGGCAGACAATTTTGAACCATCAAGACAAATAAAATGTATGTTATTATTATATTTATATTTTTTTTTAGCTATATTAATGAATTCACTTATGTAATCTATTCCTACATATTTTTTCACTACATTAGACATACCCTCAGCCCAACGCCCAATGCCACAACCAACATCTAAAACAACATCATCCTCAGAAATATTTAGTAGTTTTTTAATCTTATTTTTTTCGAACGCATCCCTATCTTTTGCTAACGCTTGATTTTTATCTTGATAGATAACAGATTTTAATGGGTAATTTTCATCATGCGTCTTAGCCCTTTCTTGAAAAAATAACTTAATATTTTTTTTATCTATTTTTTTGTCATCATCTGACATGTTATTTCTCCATTAATAAAAATGAACATCTTAATACCATTGTTTATAGTGTATATTCTATAAAAATATGAATTATCATTTTCCAAAATCCGCTTTATGATTAGTGATTATAAAAATAGCTATTTATGATATAAAAATTTATGAAGAAAAAATCTATTACAACTCTCACTTTTGGGTCTCATATTAGAGAATTAAGAATCAACAGTAATATTGGTCAAAGAGAACTAGCCAAAAAGCTTGGTATTGCTCCATCATATTTGAATGATATTGAAAAAAATAAACGCTCTGCCCCCAAAAATACAGTAGTAAAAAAATTATCTTTAATCTTAAATACAGATCTAGATTTTTTAAATGATCTAGCTGGAAGCTCAAAAAAAACTTTACCACCAGATATTATTGAATACATGGAACAAAATCCAAAGATTATTTCATTAGTTAGGTCAATTAAAAATAATAAGTTAAAAGATGATGAATTAGAAAAAATTGAATCATCAATGAATAAAGTTAAAACCAAATGTTTAATAGTTGCTGCGGGGTTAGGCAGCCGTTTAAAGAGTCACACAGAAAATAATCCGAAATGCATGTTAGACTTTGGTGGCAAAACATTGCTTCAGAGGCAGCTAGATTCATATAAAAAAAATGGAATTGAAGATATTTCGCTTATACGTGGATATAAAAAAAATAAAATTAATTATAAAGGAATAAGATATTTTGAAAATAATGATTACAAAGAAAACAATATTTTAAATTCTATATTTTATGGCGAGAAAATTATAAATGGAAATATAATAATTTCATACTCTGATATTTTATTTGAACCATTTATAGTTAAGAGAGCTATAGAAACAGATCATGATATTTCAGTTGTTGTTGATATTGATTGGAGAGATTATTATATTGGAAGAAATGATCATCCGTTATCAGAAGCTGAAAATGTTATCTTTAATTCTAATAATGAAGTAATAAAAATTGGTAAAATTGAATCTGACAAAGAAGAGGTTCATGGTGAATTTATTGGAATGATCAAATTAAATAATAGAGGGTGTGAAATTTTTAAACAAAATTTTCATAGAGTAAAAAAATTATATTGGAATAAGCCTTTTCAAAGAGCTAAAGTTTTTCAAAAAGCATATTTAAGCGATATGATACAAGAGCTAGTAGATATTGGCATTAAAGTTCATTGTGTTATTATTGAACGTGGATGGAAAGAAATTGACACAGTTGAAGACTATAAAAAAGCCCTAATAGATTTTAAAAGTTAATTTAAAAAAAATTAACAAAAATATCCTTATTGTTCGCTAATTTGTGTATTAATAATTAACTTGTATGCGAACAAATTTAATTATATATGATAATAATAACTAGGCAAAAAAATATGATAAAAAAAATAATATTGATGATTTTAATATCATTCATAACATTTTCGATTCAGGCGGATGAAAAAACTTACACAATGGTTTTTGTGCCAGCTAGCGAAAAAGGTGATGAAAGTGATTATACAAGTTTAATTTCAATTACAGAAAAACTAACTGGTTTTAAAATAAAAACTGTAAAAGTAACTGATTACAATGCTGCCGTTGAATCAATGAGGGCTGGTAGAGCTCATATAGCTTGGTATGGTGGTAAAACATATGTCAAAGCTGTAGAGATAGCTAATGCAGAGGCATTCGCCGCGGGTGTTAGACCGGGGGAAAAAGATGCAGGTTATTTTACTTATTTTGTAGTTAAAAAAGATAGCAACTTAAATAAGTTTGAAAATATTAAAGGTAAAGTTTTATCTTTAAACACTATTGGATCAACAAGTGGAGATTTAATTCCACAGGTAGAATTAAATAAGATTAATCTATCTATTAAAAACAAAAATCATTTTAAAAATGTTTTTTATGCTGGAAGTCATGACGCTTGTTTGTTGGCAGTTTTAAATAATCAGGCAGATGTATGCGGAATGAGCTCAAGAAATTTTGAAGCCAGATTAGAAGATGGAACAATTAAATTAGGAGATGTTAGAATTATTCATAAGTCTGATCGAGTACCACCTCCACCTTTAGCATATTCCAAATTAATTCCATTGGAGGATAGAAACAAGATTAAAGAAGCAGTTTTAAAAGCTCACAACTATGGTGAAATAGCAGGATATGGAGGAAAGATGTCTCATTACATGGAAGTTAAAGACTCAGATTATAATGTTTTAAGAGAGGTCATTAAGCTTTTAAATAAAAAATAAATTATAAGATGTTAGAAATAAATAATCTTAAAAAAAATTTTAATAATCAAACTCAGGCTTTAAAAGGTGTGAGTTTGAAAATTAAAAAAGGAGAATTTATTTCTATCTTAGGACCAAGTGGATCAGGAAAAACTACATTGCTTAGAAGTTTAAATGGATTAGAAACAATCGATAGTGGTGAAATTATATTTGATAATAACAAAATCACAAAAGAAAATTTACCAGAAGTACGTAATAAGACTGGAATGATATTTCAAGAATTTAATCTAGTTAACAATATTTCTTCAATAAACAATGTTTTAACAGGTTTATTAAGCTCAAGTAATAAATTTTTATCTATGTTTTATTTGTTTACTAAAGAACAAAAATTACAAGCCTTACAAGCCCTAGATACTGTTGGACTTCTTAATAAAAGTTATAATAGAGCTGATGAATTATCTGGAGGCCAAAGGCAACGTGTAGGTATAGCAAGAGCAATAATTAAAAAACCTTTATTACTTTTAGCTGATGAGCCAGTTGCTAGTTTGGATCCAAAAGCAGCTATATCAATAATGAAACTGCTAAAAAAAATTAATAAAAACTTTAATATAACTATTTTGTGTAATCTTCATCAAACGAATTTAGCACTCGAGTTTTCAGATAGAGTTATTGGCCTATCTGATGGATCAATTGTTTTTGATAAAGAACCTAAAAATTTAGATAAAAATATTGATAAATTGTATAGCTAAAATGAGTGATAATAAGATCTTTAATTTAACTACAAAAAAGTCCAAAACTGATCTTGAAAATTTTTTAAGGCCACAGTGGACATGGAAAACTTTTGTTTTTATAATTTCAGTAATTATATTATTAACCGTAGTTTCAATTGATTTAAAAATTAATTTTATAAGCTTATTTTCAAATTCTCTTAATTATTTTGGTGATATTTTTTCAAGGATGCTACCTCCTGATTTTTCTGATTTTAATTCATTGGTGCTTTCAATGATTGAAACAATTGAGATTGCAATACTTGGAACGTTTATTGCAATTGTTTTATCTATCCCCTTAGCATTGCTTTCTGCAAGAAATATTGCACCAAATATTTTTATTTTTTTTATTGCAAGAACAATCACAGTTTTTTTTAGAGCTATACCCGAATTCATAATTGCAATGATATTAGTTATTGCAATAGGATTTGGAGCAATGCCTGGAGTACTTGCTCTTGGAATACATACAATGGGTTTTTTAGCAAAATTTTATGCAGAAGATATTGAGCATATAAATAAAGGACCTATTGAAGCTTTAGAGTCTTCTGGCGCATCAAAAAGACAAATTATTTCATTTGCAATTATTCCTCAAATTATTCCATCATTTGTTGCAAACAATTTATACATACTTGATAGAAATATCAGGATGGCAACTATGCTTGGCATAGTGGGAGCTGGGGGGATTGGTTATGAACTGCAATCAGCTTTTAGAATGTTTGAATACCCCAAAGTATCAGCAATTATTATTATTATATTTGTAACTATATTGATTATAGATAATATTTCGACATTAATTCGTTCAAAAATTAAATAATAAATTCACTTTTTCAAATTTATAATATCAGTATATTCTAATTGTTATTATTAATAAATAATTTGATAAACTAAATAACTTAATTTTAATTATGAATAAACAGCTAAATATACCAAATTATATCATTGTTCTTGGAACAACTTATTCTGGTTCTGGTGCAATATATGATTACTTAACTGGGCGTGGAGATCTTTACGATCCATTGAAAGGAACGGAGTATCAATTGCCACAAATGCCTAATGGTTTAATGGCATTAGAAGCTACTGCTAAAAATGCTTTTCATCCTGCTACTGCAGATTTTGTATTGGCTCAATTTATAGATATAACAGATAAACTTGCTCGATCCCGAGCACCCTGGCGTTATGGTAAGGATTATGCCAGCATGATTCCATCTTTTCAAAAAGCAATTGGAGAATTTATCGAAGAAATAAGTGCCGCTAAACTTCCCATGCATTGGCATTGGCGTAGGCTTATGCAGTCACAGTCGCCAATTATGCACATTATAGGTAAATTGAAAAATCGTATGGGTTTTAACGAGGACTCCCCCCAAACTCGTTTACTTGTATCTGAAGAGGATATGTTATCTGCCGCTCAAACATTGCACAACAAGATATTCAAGTCAGACGCTGATAGTCGTCCAGTCCTTCTTAATCAGGCAGGATCTGGTTGGAACCCAATTGAGTCGACCAAATATTTTTTAAATCGCAAAGTTATTCTTGTCACACGCGATCCACGTGATCAGTTTTTAGAAATTAAACAATATAAAAAAGCTACTTCTGTCGAAGGATTTATTGATTGGTATAAAGAAATGCAGAGACGTCTTAAAAAAATCAACAATTCAGATCTTTTGTTTATTCAGTTTGAAGATTTTGTTAATAACAATATCAAAATGGTAGATACACTATGTAACCATACATCTCTTTCATCCAACGTCAATTCTAGTTATCAACCAAATCTTTCAAAGAAAAATATAGGCAAATATCGAAAATTTTTGAGTCAAAAAGAGATTGATATTATTGAAAGTCATTTGTCAAAATATATTAATACTAAATAATGAAGCCATCATGTTTTGATATACCGATAAACAATATCGTTCATAATGATTTAGAACTTTATGTTAAATCAGGTTATGGAGGCAAACATATAAAAGATTGGCCATTTTATCGTTTTATTAAAATGTGGGTTAGAGGAGAATATGAACAGGCACAAGATTTATGGGTTGATTGGTTAGTTCATGAATTTTCTAAATATCGCCTTAATGTAAAATCTAAAGGTGGAATGCTTCAGGGTTCTATTCATCAAAATGCTCTAAATTATATACATGATAATAAACATGAATATTGGTTAGATCCTTCTGGAATAAGTAAAATGAACATAAAAAAGGGAGCAAAATTGTTAGTAGATAAACGTATTGAGATGATCCAATCAGTTATGAATAAAGGGTATCAGGTTAACTTAGCCGACCCTATATTTGCCGTTAGGAAAGGTGACTTGTATGTGTTAAAAGGAGGACATCATAGGGCTAGCATTATGTATATCCTTGGACATGATAAGTTACCAGGAGTTATAGTTTATTCAAAACATATATGGGAGTTAAGAAAATGGGTAGTCACGATAAAAAAATTATTAAGCTAGAAAATTTAGAAGAATATAAAAAATGGATTAAGGATCAGGATTGGTATCAAACAATCCATTTAAAGAATGGGTTAGCTACAACAGGAAAGCTAAATACTGACACAAGAATTGACTGGTTCAATCAGTTTGATTTTTCAGATAAAACAGTTTTAGATATTGGTTGTAATTCGGGTCAGTATAGTTTTCATGCCAAAAAAGCTGGTGCGCGCAGTGTGACAGGCATAGATGTTGATGAAAAACGCATTTATCAGGCAGGAATGCTAGCAATTAATGAAGGCATTGATGTTGATTTTCATCTTGCTGGTATAGAGCAAGTTGCTGACTTTGGAAAATTTGATATTGTCATTTGTATTGCTGTTGTTACTGAGGTTGAGAATGTTCTAGGAGCTTTGCGGGCAATCAGAGATGCAACTAACAAAACTGTTATACTAGAAATGGATTTAGCTCGCCCTTTAGTTTATGCATCATCAAATAAGCATTGGTGGAAAACAGATCCAAAACTCAGTAGACTTGGTCGTGTAGCTGAGATGCATCGTCATAAACATGCAGGATGGGTGGTTCATCCTTCCTTTGAAATGGTGTCAGAAATTTTTGGAGATGATTTTGAATTAACTTTTTTAGGACAAGGCTTACGATATTACAAAATAGTTATACACCGTAAATAATCTTACTTTCTTTAATATTAATTCTTTTTGAATAATAGAGAAAATTAAAAAATTTTAAAATAAAAATATGTAGGCTTGATGTAAATATTGATGTGTTTAAAATAAAACATAAAATATAAAACATAAAAAATGAAAATATTATATATATCGAATTCTATTATACCATCGAGAACAGCAAATAGTATACATGTAATGAAAATGTGCCAAGCATTTGCTGATAATGGGCATGAAGTAATTTTATTAGCCCCAGATAAAAAAAAAAAATATGAAAAAAAAATAAATGATATTTATGATCACTATGGAGTCAAAAAAAATTTTGCAGTAAAAAAACTTTGGTATCCTAATTTTAAAGGTGGAGCTTTTTTTTACACATTAGCTATTTTTTTTTATTTAATTATTAATAAAAAATTTAACTTAGTATATGGTAGATTTATATATGGTTGTTATGTTGCTTCATTATTAAAAAATGAAGTCATCTATGAATCGCACGCACCTATTTACGAAGAGACAAAATATGGGTTAAAGTTTTTTAAACAACTTATAAAAAGCAAATTTTTTAAAAAACTTGTAGTTATATCTCAAGCATTAAAAAATATATATTTAGAAAATGGATTTTTAAATAATGAAAAAATTCAAGTAGCTCATGATGGCGCGGATGAAGTTTTAGATTTTAATAGTACAATTAATCTTTTAGGAGACACAAACAAGCTTAAAGTTGGATATGTTGGACATTTCCATAAAGGTAAAGGTATTGAGATTATTGCTTCAATAGCCGATAAAGTAAAAGACGATGTTGAATTTCACATAATTGGAGGAAATGAAAAAGATATAAATATTTGGAAAAATAATATTAATAATAGAAATATATTTTTTTACGGTTATGTGCCACATAAAGAAGTGGGTAATTACATAAATGCTTTAGATGTTTGTTTGTTGCCAAATCAAAAAATTATATTTGCATATGGTGCCAAAAGTACAGGTATGAATCTTTCTAAATTCACATCTCCTTTAAAAGTTTTTGAATATATGTCACATAAAAAACCTATAATTGCATCTGATTTACCAGTGTTAAAAGAAGTACTTAACGAAAAAAATTCAATACTTGTAGATTGCGATAATATAACTGAGTGGATAAATGCAATTGAAAAATTAAAAAGCTTAACAAATAGAGAGGTGATAGCAAAACAAGCATTAAGTGATTTTAATAACTATACTTGGAAAAATAGAGCATTACGATTGATGAATAGCATATAAAGAAATATTTATTACTCCTGATATTTAAATATTGTTTCAATAAAAAATAAATATCTAAATTTAGGTATTCAATTTACTAAGTAATATTAAATTATTTTTATAATTAAATAAATTATATGTCACAACATCTACATTACTAATAATTTTAAGCATGGCTCTAGTTTAGTTTTTAAGATTATTTTGTAAGATCATATATTTAAAATTTGAGTTTTAAATTTTACTATAGGTATATTATTATAACTAAATTTTGTTATATAGATATCTACATAAACATATATAAACTATGTTTTCATAAAAAATTTGTATAAAGATATTTAAGAATATGAAAAAAATTAATGGTGATAACCCAGGCAACTTTATAAATAGATTGTTATATTTTTATCAATGCTTAAGCGATCATAGAAAAGGCATAAATAATTCATGTGAGATCTATAAACCAACTTTATCAATATCAAATCTCAATACTTTTAGTAAAACACCATCCAGATTGCTATGTGATGCATTTTGGAATTCAATAAATTATGAAAATTTAAAATTACAATTAAATTCTAATCTAAATTTTTTTGATATTGGATGTGGATCAGGGTCATATGGGAAATTTTTAAAAAAAATAACAGGTGAATATTTTTCCAGTTATACTGGATTAGATATTTATAAAAATCATAATTATCCTACAGAGTTTAATCATATAACCTCCACAGCAGAAAATGTTAATCAATATATTAATAAAAAAACAAACTTTGTTATAAGTCAATCTGCTTTAGAGCATATTGAGAAAGATAGTTTTGTTATGGAAGAAATAACAAAAAAACTTATTGAAAATGATAAGCCCTTTGTTCAAATACACATGGTGCCAGCTAGTATGTGTTTATGGTTATATCTATGGCATGGTTACAGACAATATTCTAAAAAAAATTTATCAAATATATTAAATCAACTAAAAAAAAAATTTAACATAAATTCATCAATTGTTCCAATTGGTGGAAGTAATTCTTTTTGGACTCATTTAAGATATATAACAATTCCTGTATATTTTAAAAAATTTATATTAAATGATAAGCGGTACAGATGGTATAATCAAAAAATTGTTGAAGGAAAAATTATTAAAAGTGTAAATAAAGAACTAGATTGCAATCAAGATAAGCCAGTATTTTGGGCCCTTGTTGTAACTTCAAAAAATATAAATATTAAAAATTTTTTAAAGGCTATCGATGCTGTTTGATTAATTTGATTTAAATTATGAAATTCTTAAATTAAAAAATGTGTTGATATAGTTTTAAAAAAAATTTTATGAAAGTGTTACATATAATAAATAGTTTAAAAAAAGGTGGGGCAGAGGGAAATTTATATCGTTTATGTCTAGCACAAAAAAAAAAATACCAAAGTAAAATTGACATAACAATTATAACTTTAATTAATAACGGATATTATGAGAATAAACTTCAAAAAAAGGGTATAAAAGTTATTTCGTTGGGTATTGATAAAAAAGTCAAAATACTTGACTTGATTAAAAAAATATCAAAATTTCGTAATTTTATTGTTAAAAGTAATCAAGATATAATTCAAAGTTGGATGTATCATTCCAACTTTCTTACATTATTTATTCCAATAAAAAATCATAATAAAATATTTTGGAATATTAGACATTCAGAATTAAACTTCAGAATATCAAAAAAAATAACAATATTTTTATCAGTTATATGTGGATTATTTTCAAGGTTGGTTCCCAAAAAAATTATTTATTGTTCAGAGAAAAGTATAAAGTTTCATGAGAGTAAACACTTTTATTCAAAAAAAAAAACAAGTTTAATTGAAAATGGGTACAGTGAAAAAACTTATTATCCATCAAATAGTTTACGATTAAATTTTAGAAAAAAAAATAAGATTAAAGGGACTGATATTATTTTCGGGTTTGCGGGCAGATATGCTAAACAAAAAAATATAGACTCTTTGTTGCAAGCTTTTTCTAAAATAACTAATGATTATGATAACCTATATCTTTACATGGCCGGAAAAGATATTAATTTACAAAATATTTACTTAATTGATATCATCTCAAGATTTCAAGTCAAAAATAAAGTTTTTCTTATAAATGAACAAAAAAATTTGTTAGAATTTTATAATGGAATAGATGTACTGATATCAACATCTCATTCCGAATCTTTTCCAAATGTAATAGCAGAAGCAATGCTTTGCTCTACTCCAGTTTTATCAAGTAATGCAGGTTGCTCAAAAAAAATTATAGACAAGTATGGATTTATTTTAAATCAAAATGATTATTTATCTATTAGCAAAGCTATAAAAAAAACTATTAGTATATTAATAGATCAAAAATCTTTCTGGAAATTTTTAAAAAAAAATACACGAATACAAATAAAAAAAAATTTTTCTATTGAAAAAATGTCTGAAAATTATCTTAGAAATTGGATTTTTTAATGGAAATTATATTTATTTGTACAAAATCAATTACTTTTAATACCTTTTTAGAGTCACAAGCCAATTATCTAGCAAAGAAAGGATTAAAAATAAAAGTAGCTTGTTCTGATATTGAAAATTTAAATTCAAAAAAAAAATTTAATTATAAAATAAACTTTCCAACTAAATATTATCATCTAATAAATATTTTTCGATATATAAAAATTTTTTTTCAAGTTAGAAGTTTAATTAATAAAAACAAATCAAGTATATTTTATTTACATACGCCAATAGCATCTAATTTATTTAGATTTTTTACATTATTTTATGACTTAGAGATAATTTATTTTGTTCATGGTTTTAGATTTACTTCAAAAACAAAATCTTTAAGATCATATTTTTTTAAAATTATTGAAAAAATTTTGTCATTAAAAACTAAAGTTTTTATTACTATTAATAAAGAAGATTTTAATTATGCAAAAAACAATTTTATTCAAAAAACTTCTATTTATAAAATTAATGGAGTAGGGTTAGATTTAAAGGGAAAACGTCCTAAAATTTTAACAAAAAAAAATGGAATAATTAAAATTCTTGTTATAGCAGCTTATAAAAAATCAAAAGGTTATGTTGATTTGCTAAAGTTAGCAGAACTGCTTCGGAAAAAAAAAATTCAAATAACATGCTATGGCTATGGGAAATATGAAAATTTTCAATCTATTAAAATTAAAAAAAAACTTAATAACATTTTTTTTAAAAAATTTGATATAAATTTAAAAAATAAGATTAGAAATTATGATTTATTACTTCACTTAAGCAAAAGAGAAGGATTACCAGTTTCAGTAATGGAAAGTCTCACTGAAGGTTTGCCCGTAATATGTAGTAATATCAGAGGTAATAATGATTTAATTAAAGATGGTTTCAATGGTTTTTTTGTAAATTCATATAAGGATGTTCCTAATAAGATTTTATATTTAAACTTGAATAAAGAAGTTTTTAATAAAATGAGATATAACTCAGTAAATTCAATAACCAAAGATTTCTCTAAGAAACAAATTAATAGAAAAATCTATAATATTATAAAAAATAATTTTAAAAAAGATAAATGAATATTAAATTTGAAAATTCAGAATTGATTTTCAGAAAATTAATAATTTCGGATTATAAAAAATTTAAAAAATTATTTTACTCATGTTTTGAAAAAAATATTAGTTATGAATATTATAAATGGAGATATTTTAGTGATAAATTTTCTTTTTGTTATGGAGTGTTCGACTCATCAAAATTGATTGCAAATGTTGGTATGAAATCAATGAAATTAAATACTAATAATAATGAAAGAGTGTTTTCTCGGCACTCAAGTATGGTATCCAGAAAGTATAGAGGTAAAGGAATTTTTTCAGAATTATTAAAAAAAGTTAAAAAAAATTTTATAAACAAAAATGGTATTATAGTTATGTGGCCTAACGATAATAATTTTGCTAGTTTTGGAATTGAAAATAAAAAAATAATTAAAAAGAAATATTATTTATACAGAACCTTAAATCATAAAAAAAAAATTAAAAAAACACTTAATAACAATATTAATAATCTAGATAAGTTTAAAATTTTTATTCATAGTAATAATAATTTTTTTCTTAAAAATTTAGATTATTTTAAGAATAGATATTTGTTATATAAGCATAAGGAATATGTAATAAATAAATTTGAATTAAAGAACTTTAAAAGTTTTTTTATATTAAAAAAAAATAAAGGTAAATCTGGTATAAATTATGTAATTCTTGATCATTTTGGTTCAAAATATATTAAATCTAAACACCTTTCTCAGCTAATTAACGATGAAAGTAAAGTGATCTTCTGGTCTAAAACAAAAATTAATAAAGCAAGTCACAAATTGATTAATCATATAAATTTACATGTTGGATTTGTAAAAGAAATTAATATAGGAAAAAAAAATGGGATATTACTTAATAAAGAATTTATGCCTGGAGATACTGATAGTTTTATAACTATTAAATAAAATGAAAAATGAATTGATTAGAGCTTTTGATATTATAATTTCTATTTTGATATTATTAATTTTGCTTCCATTAATTATTATAATTTCATTTCTTATATTTGTGTTTGATGGAAACCCCATAATTTTTAAACAAATCCGAATTGGTCATCGTGGTAAAAAATTTGAAATATTTAAATTTAAAACAATGAGAAATAATCTTTTTAAAAATGAAAAGTTAAGACTCACTAGATTTGGAAAAATAATCCGAAGATTGAGTTTAGATGAAATTCCACAATTTGTTAATGTATTAAAAAAAGAAATGTCACTTGTCGGTCCAAGGCCATTACCTGAAATAAATGAAAAAAAAATAGATAAGAATCTTAGAATAAAAAGAAGAAATGTACTACCAGGCATAACTGGGTTGTCTCAGATTAATTATACTGGCAAATATCGAAAACTAGAAGATAAAGTTAAATTGGATATAAAATATATTAATAACTATTCTTTATATAGTTATTTAAGAATTCTATTGAATACACCGATTGTTCTCATTATTAGATTGTTAAAAAACAAATCTTCAATTATTAAGTAATATTCTTTTACTGGATATAAATGTACAAAAATTTAATTTATAAAATATTTGCGTTACCTAGGTTTTCTAAACTTACGGCTATATTTACACTAGATCTGTTCATAATACTTTTATCTTCATATTTGGCTTTAGCTATTAGATTAGATGAATTAAATTTATTTAATGTTGCAGATAAAATTTTAATTAGTCTTAAATTTTTTTTAATTCCAATAATAGTATATTATTTATTTGCAGCAGTTTTTAGATTTTACAGTCTATCATTTAGATATTATAATTTAGGAAATGAAATATATTATGTTTATCCAATATTAGGAATAGTAATATTATTATCAAATGTTTTCTTAAATGATTATTTTTCATATGGTGCTGTAATTATAAATATTATCTTAATTTTTTCATTAATAATTATATCCAGGAAGTTAATTTCAAAAATTTATTTTATTTTTCAAAACCAATCCAAAATAAATTCTATCATTGTATGCTCTTCTGAAAATTTACATAAAATTTATGAATATTTAAATTTAGATAAAAAAATTTTAATTAAATCATTGGTACTTGACGACCTAGAAAAAATTGATTTTTCAAAATACCGAAATTTTAAGATAAGAAATATAAAAGATATAAGTGAAATTTGTGTAAAATATAAAATAAAGTCAATATATGCAGACAAAATAGATGAAAATATTAAAAAAAAACTATCTAAAAAAATCTCAATTAATGTTTTGCAAACTGATGATTTGTTTAAAAATACAGAAATAGATATCAAACAAGAATTTGTAGACAATTTTTTTAACAAATCCAATAAGATAAAAATTAAACCTTTAAATTATTATAATAATAAAAAAATTTTAATAACAGGAGCTGGAGGAAGTATAGGAAAAAATTTATTTTTTGAACTACTTAATTCAAAACCTAAAAAAATTATTCTTGTTGAGCAAGATGAATTAAAATTATTTAATGTAAAAAAAGAGTTTAAAAATTTTAAATTAAAAAATAAAATTCAAACTGATATAAATTTTAAACTTGGAAATCTATCAAATCAAACTTTTTTGAAGAATATTTTTTTAGATGACAAGAAAATTGATTACGTTTTACATACAGCTGCATATAAACATGTTGGATTTGGAGAGGAAAATGTTTTAAGCTTTGTTAAGAATAACATTTTTGTTACCTATAATTTAGCTAAAATATGTATAGCAAATAATATTAAGAAATTTATATTCATAAGCACTGATAAAGCGGTCAATCCTAAGAGTGTGATGGGTTGTTCAAAAAGTATCTGTGAAAAAATATTAATTTTTTTAAATAAAAAATATAATTTAAAAAATGTTTTTAAAATTGTACGTTTTGGCAATGTAATTAATTCTGATGGTTCTGTGTTGCCAATTTTTGAGAGTCAAATTTTAAATGGAGGTCCAATTACTGTGACTGATAAAAATGTCACAAGATATTTTATGAGTATAAAAAATGCATGTCTATTAGTGTTATATACTATTGAAATTAATAAAAAAGTAGGTCTATTTATTTTAGATATGGGAAAATCTTACAAAATTTTAGAAATTGCAAAATCAATGATCAACTTCTACTTAGAAAAAAAAAAAATAACAAAAAGACCAAAAATCGTATTTATAGGCTTGCAAGAGGGTGAAAAAATATATGAAGAGTTAGTTTTAGGTAAAAATTTAGTTAAAACCAAAATTAAAAATATCTTAACTGCAAATGAAAAAGTTAATACCCAAATTAATTATTCTGTAATTATATCCAAGTTAAATACCTCATATATCCAGAACAATAAAAAGCAAATTTTATATTACTTAAAAAAATATGCTTAGTTTTTTTTTTAATATTTTAATATCTGTATTTTTTATTTATATAACTTTAATATTTAATAGATATTTTTTCAAAATAAATAATAAGTTATTTATTTTAGCTCTGCTCTATCATTTTTGTTTAACATTTTTTTATATATATTTTCTTAAAGTAGGTGATTGGGAAACTTATTTAAATTTAGAAGGGTTACATGAATATAAAGGTGTTATTAAATCTTTAATTTCATCAAATATTGTATACAGTATTATTAGTATATTAAATAAAATTAATATTACTAATTTTAATATAATCCTTTTTTTTTCATTAATCTCATTTTATGGAATCGTTATTTTTGTTATAAATTTAATGAAAATAGGTTTAGAAAAAAAATTTTCTTATCTCTTGTTATTTATACCAGGCATTCATTTTTGGACATCTGTGCCCGGAAAAGACGGTTTGATATTATTTTTTCTTTCATGTTTTTTTTACATGTATATCAATAAGAAAATTTTCTTTTCTATTCTTTTTATACTAATAGTGGCACTTATAAGACCTCATATCGGTCTTATATTTTTACTCTCAGTTTTAATAACTGAATTTCTTACAATCAAACCAAGAGAGATAAAGTTTTTGATATTACTTTTTTCCTTAATCTCTGTTTATTTTTTTATAAATAATGAATATGTAGGTGGTTATTTTATAATTGATAACAATGTTTCGCAAAATTTTTTAATAAAATTATTAAATACATTACATAATATTGCACAGAAATACACTTTATCTGGCTCACATTATGAATCAAGCAATCTATTTATCAATATATTTAACTATATTCTGTTTCCTTTTGAGTTTATTGCAAAAAAAAACTCTTTAATAATAAATCTATCAATAATGATTGAAATTTTTACATTAATTTTATTATCTGTTTCAATTCTCAATAATAAAAAAAAAATTATAATAGATAAAAAGATAGTTTATTTTCTTTTTATATGTGTCTTTATATATTTGATGATAATGCCTCAGGTTTTTTTCAATTTTGGACTTAATACTCGCCAGAAATGGATGATAGTTCCATTTTTAATTTACTTTGTTTTTCTTCTAAAAAATTTATTGAATGGTGTAAAAAAAATATAACTAAAAATTGCAGCTAAACCAATACTTATTGGCAGTTCTGTTATAAAATTCAATTTTAATTCTTCTTCTTTTTTTATATATTTTACTGAAAAAATATTTTTGCTCTCACTTTTGTGACTATATAATACATTATTAAGATAGGCAGATATGCTTCTTAGGCAATTATCAGTAAAAGCTTTACAGTAATTTTCATAAATGTACTTAAAATAAATTTTTGTATTTAAAAGTTCATGATATTTTTTTTTGAAAAAATCTAATTCATGATTATTTGCGTATATATTGATCTTCTCATCTGTAAAATCTAAATATTTATTTTCATACAAATGTTGATTGATGTTGAAATCTTTAAATATAAAAAAAATTGATTTCGTTTCAACTTTATCCATATTCAGATATTTTGATATTTGATATTTGATATTATCTGTTTCAAGCACATCATAAAGAAAATTATAGTATTTAGAATATACTGCCAAACAAGATAATTTATTAGAGTTACATTTTCTAGGTGGGTATTTCTTAAAAAATTCCGAACTTACAAGAGTGTCATGAGCTTGTTCAAGTTTAATTTTCTTATTTTTTAGATATTCTTTTTTTAATTCATTATAATCAAAAATATTTAAATTATTTTCTAAATCGTTGATAACTCTGTTAATTATTTCAAAGTATACATCGTTTAACCTTTGTTCTAAATCTTTTTCATCAATATATTCATTTGTAAGTAAATTAAAATTAAACAAAGAACTACCTCCTTCTTCTAAAGTTGGGATTGATTGTGTCACATTTAATTTTTCTATTTTATAAAACTTTTTTTTTATTGATTTTGTGCTAAAAATGTCACTTAAAACAAGGTTTATAACTTTGTTTTTATAACCATAAATTTGTACTGATGATACTTTATATTCATTGTTAAGTGAAAGAGGATCTATTGAAAATTTTTTATAAAAGTAATTTAGTGAAAATATAATAATAAAAAATGATACAAAAATAATTGAATACGAATATATATTTTTTTTTTTTAACATTCAGAAACTTGCTATATTGAATATAAATCAAAATACAAGACTTTTCATTATATAAAATTTAAAGAATATAAATAAATAATAAAAATAGAGAAAATTATTAATTTAGTTTAATTAGGTTCAATTATATTATAATTATATGGTTTTTAAGCAATAAATGAAAAAAGATATACTAATATTATCTCCACACGCTGATGATGAAATTTTGGGATGTGGAGGCATAATTTCCAAATACTCTAGTGAGGGTTACAGCATAAATGTTTTAATTATGACTAACGCATACATAGGTGCCCCAGAAATTTATTCCGCAAAACAAATTAACTTAATAAGAAAAGAGTCAAAATTAGCAAATAATTTTATTGGCACAAAAAAACTATTTTTTGAGAATCTGCCAGCCTTAAATCTTAACCAATATCCAATTTATAAAATATCCAATATTATAAATAAATATATTTCAAACATTCGGCCCGAGGTTATTTTTATACCTTCCATAAATGATATACATGAAGATCATAAAATAATTTTTAAAGCAGCTAAAGTAGCCACAAGGATGAATAGAAAGAGTAATTTAAAAAAAATTTTATCATACGAAGTATTATCCGAAACAGAATGGAATGAAAACGAAAAATCTTTTAGTCCAAATTATTTTGTAAGATTAAATAAGCGCCATATAGATAATAAAATTAAAGCATTTCTAAAATACAAGTCTCAAGTAAAAAAATTTCCTCACCCAAGGTCTAAAGAGGCAATTTTAAGTTTATCTAGGGTAAGAGGTAGCCAAGTTTTTATGGAATATGCAGAAGCTTTTAAAGTTGAAAAAATAATAGATTAATCAATGACATTAGCAATTTTAGGTACTGGAGGACATGCAAAATCAGTTTACGATATTGTAAAAAATAAGAAAAAAATTTATTTTTTTGACAAAGAGAAGACTATTTTTAAAGTAGGTAATAAAAAATTTAAAGTTAAGAGTGAGCATGAATTATTAAATAGTCATAAAAAAGAAATTTCCAAAGTGATTGTTACTATTGGTAATAATAAAATTAGAAAAAAAAAATTTACTATATTAAAAAAACTTAAGTATAAAATTGCAACTCTTGTTCATCTAAAATCATACTGTGGATATGGGTCTACTGTAGGTGAAGGTACTGTTGTGATGCAAGGAAGCCTAATTAATACCAATAGTCAAGTTGGTAAAAACTGTATAATAAATTCTCATGCATCTATTGATCATGATTGTTTAATAAAAGATCATACGCACATATGTCCAGGTGTGATAATTGGAGGCAATGTAGAAATTGGAAAAAATTGTTGGATTGGACTGGGTTCTAAAGTAATTGAGAACTGTATTATTGGTGACAATGTTTATGTAGCTGCAGGAGCGGTAGTAACGAAAAGTTTAAAATCAAATACGTTTGTAAAAGGAGTGCCAGCAAAATATGCAAAGAAAAGAATGGCTTAATTTTAACAAGAACTTGATTTCTAAAGTTAGCAAAATAATAAACTCAGGAAAAATTAACTATACTACTGGTCCGTATGGAGAAAAATTTGAAAAAAGCTTTTCTCGGTTTGTTGGAAATAAACACTCCATTGCAATTTGTAATGGAACAGCTGCATTAGAAGTAGCAATTAAATCATTAAGATTGGCAAAAAACTCAGAAATTATAGTACCTGCAAGAAGTTTTTTTTCATCAGCTTCATGTATTGTAAATACTGGGCATTTGCCTATTTTCGCTGATGTGGATTCTGTAACGCAAAACATTACTATTGAAGAAATCAAAAAGAAACTGACTAAAAAAACAAAGGCAATCATTTGTGTTCATTTAGCTGGATTACCATGCGATATGATTCCAATCAAAAAATTAGCTAAGCAAAAAAAAATAAAAATTATTGAAGATTGCTCTCAGGCGCATGGTGCATCTATAAATAACAAACAAGTTGGTTCTTTTGGTGATGTTAATACGTGGTCATTTTGCACGGATAAAATAATTTCTACTTTAGGTGAGGGTGGAATGATTTCTACAAATGATAAAAAAATTTATGATTATTGTAAAAAATATATTAATCATGGAACAGGAAAACAAAAAAAATATTCCAATAAATTTGTTTATAATAAAAATTCTTTTGGAACAAACTTGAGAATTACTGAAATTCAATCATTGGCAGGCTTAGAGCAATTAAAAAATTTAAAAAAAATTCAAAAAAAAAGAGAGGAAATTTCTAAAGATTATTTTAAACTAATTTCAAAGTACTACAATTTCATTGATTGCTTTATGCCAGCAAAAAATATTAAAAATGCATGGTATAGATTTTATTTCTTTTTAAAGCCAAGTATTAAAAATTATAATAAAATAAGATACGAAATAATTAAAAGTCTCAACAAAGGTAATTTAAAATGTTTTACAGGGGCTTGTCCTGAAATATATTTAGAGAAGGCATTTAAAAATTTAAAAAATTTTAAAAAAATAAGATTAAAAAATTGCAAAATTTTAGGTGAGACGAGTATAGCTTTAGATGTTAATCACACATTGAATGATAAAGGCTATAAACAAAATTTAAAAATAATAGAATCGGTGTTAAAAAAAAATTTAAAAAATAAATGAATATACTTATTACCGGTGGAGCTGGATATATTGGTTCTGCTACTGCTTATTTATTATTAAAAAAAAAAGTAACACCAATAATAATTGATAAATTAATTTATAAAAAGAATAATATTGCTCCAAAAAAAAGTATTTTCTTTAAATCTAATATTTCTAATTTAGATTTAGTAAAAAAAATCATAAAAAAATATAATATTAAATCTGTAATACATTTTGCTGCTTATAAAGATGTTGAAGAATCGATATTAAAACCAAAAAAATATTATGCTAATAATTATTTAATTTCTAAGAAATTTATAAAATGCTGTAAAGAAAGTGGTATAAATCGATTTATTTTTTCATCAACGGCAGCAGTTTATGGAAACCTTAATAAAAATAAAAAAGTTCAGGAAAAATCAAATCTTAAACCAATAAGCATGTATGGTGTGACAAAAAAAAAAATAGAAGAATACCTTAATAAAATATCAGATAAAAATTTCAAATTTTTTTCATTAAGATATTTTAACGTTATAGGTGGAGATAAACTTTTAAAATATGGTCCTATTGGACCTAATAATAAAAGTTTAACTAATAATTTATTTAAAGCGATAGAGACAAAAAAAGATTTTAAAATTTTTGGAGCAAATCACAAAACCAAAGATGGAACACCTGTGAGAGATTTTATACATGTGGATGATTTGGCAAGTATTCATTACAAGGCATTAGAATACTTAACGAAATCTAAAAAAAACCAAATTTGTAACTGTGGATATGGCAAGGGATATTCTATTAAAGAAGTTGCCGAGATTTTTAAGAAAAAAAATTTTAAGAATTTTAGTTATTCTTTTACAAGTAAAAGACTTGGAGATATAAGTTATATGGTAGCAGATGTTAAAAAAATTAATAAACTTTTAAATTGGAAACCTAAATTTTCTAGTTTAGAGAAAATGCTAACTTCAGAAATAAAATGGAAAATAAAAATAAAAAAATAAAAATACTAGTTACTGGTTGTGTTGGTTTTATAGGATTTCATGTTTGCAATTTTTTAACAAACAAGGGTTTTCATGTAATTGGTATAGACAATATAAATACTTATTATGATATAAAATTAAAAAAAGATAGATTGAAAATTTTAAATTTAAGAAAAAATTTTAATTTTCATAAAGTTGATATTTCAGATAGCTTGAAATTAAAAAAAGTATTTAAAAAAGAGAAATTTGAATATGTTCTTCATCTTGCAGCACAAGCTGGTGTTAGATTTTCGATTTACAACCCAAAAGTTTACTTTAAATCTAATGTTGAAGGTTTTTTTAATATGATTAATCTTAGTCTAGAAAAAAAAATCAAACACTTTATTTTTGCATCTTCTAGTTCAGTTTACGGTGATCAAAAAAATTTTCCGCTAAAAGAAAATTTTAATACTGATAAACCAAAATCATTTTATGCTGCAACAAAAAAATCTAACGAAGTAATGGCATATTCTTATTCATCAATCTATGGAATGAAGAATACTGCATTAAGATTTTTTACATTATATGGAGAATTTGGACGACCAGATATGGCTATATTTAAATTCACAGACTCAATATCAAAAAACAAAAAGATTGAGCTATTCAATAATGGTAATCATTTAAGGGATTTTACTCACATTGATACATTTTTACTCTTAGTTGAAAAACTAATAATGAAGCCAGGAAAAAAGAAAAACCCCTTTAATGTTTTTAATATTGGAAATGGAAAATCTGAAAAATTAATTAAATTCATAAATCTTATTGAAAAAAATCTTAAAAAAAAATCAAAAATAATAAAAAAACCATTACAAAGAGGTGATGTTATAAAAACTCACTCAAGTGTTGATAAAATAATTAAATACTTATTGTTAAAAAATAAACCAATTACAAAAGATTTAAAGCAAGGGATTAAAGAGTATGTGAATTGGTATAAAAGTTATTATTTAAAATAAAATTTTTTATAATTAGTACTGTATTTACTTGTGAATTTATCATAACTAATAAATTACAAACATCTTCTAATGTTTACAAAAAATGAAAAAACAAATATTTTTTTTTGAAATCATCCCAAGCTACATAATTGTTCTTATGCCAGCCTTTTTAATAAGTGGTGCATTTTTATCAGACTTAGGTGTTTCAATTGTTGCTATATTATTTTTAATTAATTCAAAAAAAAATAATTTATTAAAATATTACAATAATATTTATTTTAAAGTTTTTATAATTTTTTGGATAATTTTGATTATAAGCTCTCTTTTATCTAATAATATTTTAATCTCATTAAAAAATTCTTTTTTTTACTTTCGGTTTGGAATTTTTTCATTATGTTTTTGGTTTTTAATTGAAAAGAATGAAAAAATTTTACATTATCTTTTTTATTCTATAATTATTTGTTTTATAAGTTTAATTATAGATGGATACATACAATACTTTTTCGAAGAAAATTTATTTGGTATAAAATTACATGGTGGCAATCGTGTAAGTAGTTTTTTTGGATCTGAACTTATATTGGGTAGTTATTTAGCACGATTTTTTCCAATTCTTTTTGGGTTGTTTGTATTTATTGATCACAAATTAAAAATTAAAAATAAAAAACTATTATTTATTTTAACTTTGACCTTTGTATTATCAGAAGGCCTGATAGTGTTAAGCGGCGAAAGAGCAGCTCTTTTTTTCATGAATTTGTCAGCAATCTTTATTATTCTGATGATAAATGATTATAAAAGATATCGCTTTTGGACATATGTTGGGTCATTATTATTAATCCTTGGATTAATATTTATTTTTCCAAAAACTCAAGATAGAATAATTACTCAAACTATTGATAGTTTTACAAGTAGTAATTCAGAAACTAATAAAGAAAAAAAAATCTACATTTTTACTAAGTCTCATCATGAGATGTATTTTACTGGTTTAAAAATATTTAATGATAATAAAGTATTTGGAGTTGGTCCTAGACAATATAGAAATGTGTGTAAAAATTACGATGAATCAAAACTTGCTTGTCATAACCATCCACACAATACTTATATAGAACTTTTATCTGAAGCTGGGATTTTTAGTTTTGCATTAGTTTTTGGTACTTTTTTGTTAATAATTTTTTTTTCAATGATGCAATTTTTTAATAATATATTTAATAAAAAAAAAAAAAATTTTAATGATTTTGAACTTTGTCTTCTAAGTGCTATAATTATAAGTCTCTGGCCGTTAATACCTACGGGTAGCTTTTTCAACAATTGGATGTCAATTATTTATTATTTTCCAATTGGAATGTTTTTGTGGAGTAGAAATAGTAGTAATAAATCAAATTAAGTTTAATTTAATTTAATTTTCTTATAGTTTTTCAATAAAAAGGTTAAATTATTATTTAAGCAACTTGGTAATAAATTTGTTTACAAATGCAATAATATTGCTAAAAGACTGTTGCCGGTGATTATTGCGAAGGGGTTATACCCGATCCCATTCCGAACTCGGAAGTCAAGCCCTTCAGCGCCAATGGTACTTTGTCTTAAGACACGGAAGAGTAGGACATTGCCGGCTATAAAAAAAATATTATGAAAATTAAAAGCTCACTAAAGTCATTAAAAAAAAGAGACTTAAATTCTAAATTAGTAAGAAGAAGAGGTAGAGTTTACATAATTAACAAAACAAACCCAAAATTTAAAGCAAGACAGAAGTAATTTTTATGGACAATGAAAACCATAAAAGCACTTGGAATAATTTTACAAAATTTGTATTGTGGGGAACTGTCGCTGTTATAGGTGTTTTAGTTTTAATGGCAATATTCTTACTATAGAGTTTACTCTATGAGAATCGTTTCAATTTTAGAAAATCAAAAAATAGAGAAAAGAATAGCAATCACTCCTGAGATTGCAAAAAAATACATAACTCTTGGCTTTGATGTTTCCATAGTTGATAAATATGGTGAACACTTGGGATTTAAAGATAGTGAGTATAAAGACTTAGGTGTTGAGGTTTCTAATAATGAAGCTGAAACTTTAAAAAGTGGAGACATTATTGTTCAATTGGGTTTATTATCTGATGAAAATTTTTCTAATTTAAAAGAAAACCAAACACTTATTGGAGTATTTAATCCATATGCAAATAAAGAAAAAATAGAAAATTTATCTAAAAAAAATATTAATGTTTTTTCTTTAGAAATGTTACCAAGAATTACTAGAGCTCAATCAATGGATATTCTATCTTCACAAGCTAACCTTGCTGGTTACAAAGCAGTAATAGAGTCGTTTGCAAATTTTGAAAAAGCAATACCCATGATGATGACTGCAGCTGGCACCATCCCAGCAGCAAAAGTATTAGTAGTTGGTGCAGGTGTAGCAGGTCTTCAAGCAATCGCAACTGCAAAACGAATGGGTGCAATAGTTTTTGCAACAGATGTTAGAATAGCTTCAAAAGAACAAGTAGAAAGTTTAGGTGGAAAATTTTTAACTGTTGAAGGATCTGAAAATTTAGAGACAGAAGGGGGTTATGCAAAAGAAGCTTCTGAAAAATTTAAAAAAAAACAAGAGGATCTTTTAGCTGAAACTTTAAAGAAAATTGATATTGTAATATGTACAGCTTTAATTCCGGGAAAAAAAGCTCCATTAATTATCAAAGGTTCTATGATTGATAATATGCAATCAGGCTCTGTTATTTATGATTTGGCAGCTATTCAAGGCGGCAATGCTGAGTTTACTGAAGTTGATAAAATTGTAGATAAAAATGGAGTAAAGATTATAGGTGAAACAAATATTTTAAATAAACTGCCTGTTTCAGCATCAAATTTATATTCAAAAAATGTATTTAATTTTGTGTCAAATTTATATGATAAAGAAAATAAAAAGATTAATATTAATTTAGAAGATGAGATAATTGAAAAAACTTTAATAAAATAGAATTATGGAAATTGACCCTTTTATATTCAGATTAAGCATATTCATTTTATCAATTTTTATTGGATATTATGTTGTATGGAGTGTAACGCCATCTTTGCACACACCACTAATGTCAGTTACTAATGCTATATCATCGGTAATTATTGTTGGTGCTATAATTGCAGGGTTGGCAGGAAGTGCAAACAATGTTTTTACAATCTCAAATATTCTTGGTTTTTTAGCAATATCTCTTGCTGCCATTAATATATTTGGAGGATTTTTGGTTACTCAAAGAATGCTTCAAATGTACAAAAAAAAGAAGAAAGATAAGTAATTATGTCAGCAAATTTATCAGCAATATTCTATTTAATTTCAGGAGTTTTATTTATATTGGCATTAAGAGGTCTTTCATCACCAGAAACTTCAAGACAAGGTAATTTTTTTGGAATTTTGGGAATGGTGATAGCTATCACTGTTACCTTTTTATCAGTTGGAAGTTTTTCTAGTGGGCTTATTTATGTGCTAATTTTTTTACTAGTAGGTGGACTTATAGGGGCATTCATAGCTTATAAGATACCAATGACGGCTATGCCAGAGTTGGTAGCAGGATTTCATAGCTTAGTTGGACTGTCTGCAGTTTTTGTTGCAATCTCAGCTTTCTTAAATCCGGAGGCATTTAATCTAGGGTTGCCTGGAGCCATTAAACTTGCAAGCTTAATTGAAATGTCAATTGGAGCTGCAGTTGGTGCCATAACATTTTCAGGCTCAATAATTGCTTTTTTAAAGCTTCAAGGAATAATGTCAGGTTCACCAATTACATTTAAAGGGCAGCATTTTCTTAATGCTTTATTGTTAATTTCAATTCTAATTTTAACTTACTTATTATGTTCATCGCAATCATCTAACTTTTTTTGGATATTAATAGCAGTTTCATTTCTAATAGGATTTTTATTAATCATCCCAATCGGAGGAGCAGATATGCCTGTAGTAATTTCAATGTTAAATTCATACTCTGGTTGGGCTGCAGCAGGAATAGGTTTTACTTTAGAAAATACTGCATTAATTATAACAGGTGCTCTTGTCGGATCGTCTGGTGCAATTCTATCTTATATAATGTGTAAAGGTATGAACCGATCTTTCTTTAATGTAATTTTAGGAGGATTTGGTGCAACAGAACAGTCTGCATCAAAAGGAAATAAAGAACAAAGACCTGTTAAGAATGGTAATGCAGAAGATGCAGCTTTCTTAATGAAAAATGCATCATCTGTTATAATTGTTCCAGGATACGGGATGGCAGTAGCTCAAGCACAACATGCATTAAGAGAGATGGCAGATACGTTAAAGAAAAATGATATTAAAGTTACTTATGCAATTCATCCTGTTGCAGGAAGAATGCCAGGTCATATGAATGTATTATTAGCTGAAGCAAATGTTCCTTATGATGAGGTTTTTGAATTAGAGGAAATTAATAACGATTTTGCTAATGCAGATGTTGCATTTGTAATTGGGGCAAATGATGTAACAAATCCTGTTGCAAAAACAGATCCACAAAGTCCAATTTATGGAATGCCAGTACTAGATGTTGAAAAATGTAAATCAGTATTATTTGTAAAGAGAAGCTTATCTCCTGGATACGCTGGAATTGATAATGAATTGTTTTATAAAGATAACACGCTAATGTTATTTGCAGATGCAAAAAAAATGACTGAGGATATAACTAAAAACCTTTAAAAATTAATGACAACAAAAATATTTTGTGACATTGCAGAATTAGATTTAATAAAGAAGTTCAATAAGAAAAAAATAGTTAAAGGTTTCACGACCAACCCAAGTCTAATGAGAAAGGCAGGAGCAAAAGATTACAAATCGTATTCAAAGCAAATATTAAAAATTTGTAATAATAAAACTGTTTCACTAGAGGTGTTTGCTGATGAATACAAAGAGATGAAAAAACAAGCTCTTCAGATTAATACTTGGGGAAAGAATGTTTATGTAAAAGTGCCAGTGGCTAATTCTAGAGGTATTTTTATGGGTAAAATTATTAAAGAGCTTAATAACTTAAATATTAAACTTAATATCACCGCAGTTTATAGTGCAAAGCAAACAGAAAAAATTCTAAAATTAATTAATAAGAAGACTAAAGTTATAATTTCAATATTTGCTGGTAGAGCAGGGGATACTGGAAAAGATCCAGTTCCAGAATTTAAAAGAAGCATAGCCTTAGCTAAGAAATTTAAAAATGTAGAGATACTTTGGGCAAGTGTTAGAGAACCCTACAATTATTTACAAGCAAAACAATTAGGTTGTCATATTATAACTATCCCACCAACAACTATTGAAAAAATCGAAAATTTCGGGAAAACATTTGATCAACTTACCAAAGAAACTGTTAAAGCATTTTTAGTTGATAGTAAAAAATCTAGGTTTAAAATTTAATTAATTTGTTACTGGGATTGGTTGCGGGGGACGGATTTGAACCGCCGACCTTCAGGTTATGAGCCTGACGAGCTACCAGACTGCTCCACCCCGCGGTATATTTAAATTCTATTTTTAAGCTTATTAAGCTTTTTAACTCTTTT
>Ga0208770_1000207_pt1 | contig 43678 bp, 38 predicted proteins | sample AntAceMetag02UK9_FD_184771 | JGI IMG/M metagenome (GOLD analysis project Ga0208770, IMG submission 184771) | Saline lake microbial communities from Ace Lake, Antarctica - Antarctic Ace Lake Metagenome 02UK9 (SPAdes) (version 2) | ecosystem: Environmental > Aquatic > Non-marine Saline and... | reverse complement strand
TCGATCCTCACCGACCTCGGTGACATGCCGCGGCAGGTTGACCTGGTGTTAGACACCGCCGAACCTGTGCGTGAATTGGCTCGATCCCTTTCTTCGGCAAAACTTGTGCTTTTCCTTGGTCGTCACGTTGGCTACCCGGTGGCCCTGGAAGGTGCACTTAAACTCAAAGAGTTGGCCTACATGCACGCCGAGGGTTTCCCCGCAGGTGAACTCAAGCACGGACCAATTGCTTTGATTGAAGAAGGAACACCCGTGATCGTGATCGTGCCCTCTCCTCAAGGAAGGGCGCTGCTGCACGACAAAATCGTGTCCAATGTTCAGGAGGTTCGTGCCCGTGGCGCGCATGTGATTGCAATCGCAGAAGAAGGCGATGAAAGCATTGTTCCCTTCGCCGACCACGTGATCCGAATCCCCGCCGTACCAACTTTGATGCAACCCCTGGTGGCAGTTGTACCGTTGCAGATTTTCGCAATCGAAATGGCAACTGAAAAAGGCTATGACGTTGACCAGCCTCGAAACCTTGCCAAGTCCGTAACGGTTGAGTAGTTCAGTGCAGGAAACTTCTCGAGAATTCGGTCTACCTGTTTACAGCGTGGAGCAAATTCGTGCAGCCGAGGAGCAAGCCTTTCTGGTCACACCCCCCGGAGCTCTTATGCAGCGGGCGGCATTTGCTTTGGGTGTGGGTTGCGTGAAATTGTTGAGTGACACCTTTGGCCGTGTATACGGAACTTCGGTGTTGGTTGTCGCAGGTCCAGGGAATAACGGGGGAGACGCACTTTTTGCCGGGGCGCTGCTTGCCAGGCGCGGTGTGCGGGTTGAGGTTTTCCTCGTTGTTCCAGGGGTGTGTCATGTTGACGGACTCGCGGCCTGCGTTGCCGCTGGTGGTCGGGTCGTGGATTCATTAAATGGAGATTTCGATTTAGTCGTTGACGGGATTGCTGGGCTTGGTAGCTCCCGTGGCGTTGACACTGAAATTGCGCTGGCAATTAATCAGTCTCCGATAGTTGTCGCGGTTGACATTCCCAGTGGGGTGAACGCGGACACGGGGGAGTGTGAGCCGGAGTTGTGCGTTCACGCGGACGTTACTTTTACATTTGGTGCGCTTAAGCCTGGACTCGTGTTAACACCCGGTGCGGAGTTTGCCGGCGCGATTGAAGTTGTTGACCTCAGCCTGCAATTTGACACCGAACCCGTTATGCAGATCTTGGGCGAGGCGGAAGTCGCCGAATTGGTACCTTCACTGGACTTTGATTCCTATAAATACTCACGAGGAGTCGTTGGGATTGCTGCTGGCTCGGCTGCATACCCCGGTGCCGCACTGCTCACGGTGTTGGGTGCGCAGCACGCGGGTGTTGGCATGGTCATGCTGCGTGAAGGTTTCGTTGAGCGTGAACTTGTCCTTGATTCCTTCCCCCAGGTTGTTGCCGTTGATTCGGATTCACCACGAATTTCCGGCTGGGCTGTTGGACCTGGTTTTTCAGGCACTGAACACGAGAGCGTTTTTCTGGCATCAGTGCTTGGTGGTTCCCTCCCGCTGGTCCTTGATGCGGGTGCGTTGAGCGCGATTGCAGGTTCTGCTTCCTTGCGTGCGGCCCTTGCAACGCGATCCGGGGTCAGTGTGATTACCCCGCATATTGGTGAATTCCGCGGACTATTTCCAAAGTTTTCGTGTTTTGACCTGGACTGCGTGCGGGCCGCCGCGAGCGAATTAAATGCAATTGTTGTTGCTAAAGGCCCACGCACCTTGGTTGTTGGTCCAAGCGGCACCGCATTTGTAGACATTGAGGCCAGCCCTGAATTGGGCACTGCCGGGTCGGGTGACGTATTGACCGGGATTATTGGTGGGCTCCTTGCCGGCAGTGACCTAGAACGTGTCGATGCGGTCGCACTCGTGGCAGGGGGTGTCTGGATCCACTCAAGGGCTGGGCGGATTGCACAGTTAGCCGATGCGAATCCCACTGCAACTGATATCGGCAACATGGTTGGTGAAGTGATGCGCCATGTCTAATGTGGGTATGCCTAATGCCGGTGCACGTGCGTGGGCCAATATCAGCGGCGAAGCCATTCTTCGCAACTATGACACTGTTCGTGCAATAGCAGGGGTTGACACCATGGCCGTTGTTAAGGCAGACGCCTACGGGCACGGTGTTGACGTTATTGCGCCACTGCTGCGCGAACACGGGGTTGCTTGGCTCGGTGTTGCCTTGCCCTCGGAGGCACTCGCACTTCGCGCTGGAGGGGACACCGGCAAGCTGCTGTGTTGGCTAAGCACCCCAGGTGATCCCGATATTGCTGCATGTGTTGCTGCTGGTATCGATATGTCCGTGTCGAGTTCACGGGAATTACGAGAGATTTCCTTTGCTGCTCGAGTTCATGGAGTCAGCGCGAATGTGCACGTGAAAATTGATACTGGGCTTAGCCGTAATGGTTTGCCACTTCAGGAGCTGGGATCCCTTCTTGAAGAGTTACTCGTGTTGATCGCGCAAGGTGTTATTTGCGTTCGTGGAGTATGGAGTCACTTGGCCAGCGCCGATCACGAGGACACCGCGATTGCCGCAGATTCAGTGGCTGCCCAACGAGCAGTTTTTGAATTGGCGCTTGGGCAATGTGCATCCGTTGGGATTGAACCTGAAGTTGTCCACCTTGCCAATACGGCAGGTGCTCTATGGCACAGCGACTCTCGGTACAACCTCGTTCGGGTAGGGATTGGGATCTATGGGCTTTCCCCGAACACTCAACGCGAAAGTGCTGCGGCATTGGGACTGGTGCCCGCCATGAGCGTTGTTGCACACTTGAGTTCGGTCAAATCCGCGGCTACCGGTGCAGGGGTTTCCTACTCGCATACTTGGAAGGCAGCGCGCGACTCGGTCCTTGGTTTAGTTCCCTTGGGCTATGCCGACGGAATTCCACGAAGCGCCAGCAACAAGGTGGGTGTTGCGATTGCGGGTGAGCTAGTGGCCCAGGTGGGAACAATCGCAATGGACCAATTTGTAATTGATCTCACCGATTGTGATTTTGGCATTGTTGCGGGCAGCGAGGTGCATGTTTTCGGCCCTGGCGCCCACGGTGAAATGACGGCAGATTCGTGGGGAGTTGCCAGCGGAAGTATCGGCTATGAAGTCGTTACCCGGTTAGGAACTCGAGTACCGCGGGTTCACGTGTGACCAACTAGTTCCATTGGTAGTTTGATTCTTATTCATTTAGGTAAAGGTTCATTTAGGTAAAGGTGGTGAAGCGAGCAAGTGGCTGTTGATTTCGGTAAGGCGGCAGGCCGAGCCGCACTTTCCCTTGGCGCTGTGGCACTTGGCGCAGCCGCGGGTGCTGCAGCCGAACGGCTCGTTATGCGTTTTAGCGCAACACCGGACGGTGACGTTGACTTAGCAGAGTTTTATTCACTGCATGGTGAACCATTTGAGGTCTTTACCTCAGACGGGGCGGTGCTCGCGGGTGAGGTCGACAGACTCCCGGAGTCCCAAGTCACAATTGTGATGCCGCACGGCTTCGCGCTCAATCGAAACTCTTGGTACTACCAGCGGCTCGCATTGCGTGATCGCGCGACTTTAGTTTTCTATGACCAGCGTGGTCATGGAGAGTCAACATATGTCTCCGACGCGGAACAGCGTGATCACAGTCTGGATCAACTCGGACGCGACCTGTTCTCGGTGATCAATCAGGTTGCACCCGAAGACACCTTGATCTTGATCGGTCATTCAATGGGCGGCATGTCGATCCTGGCCCTGGTGGAGCAGCACCCCGAGCTTTTCGGCAACCAGATCGCGGGGGTGGTTTTGATTTCCAGTGCGGCAAGTTCCGTTGCAGATTCCACACTTGGCTTACCGGCACCAATCTCAAAGGTTGTTCAAGGTTTGGTTCCCGGGGTTGCTTCAATTCTGGCTCGCGGTGGAACCGCACTGTCACATTCACGTTGGAGCAAAACCGACTTGGGGTTGCTGATTACACGGCTCTACTCATTTGGCTCCGTTGCACCAATTCATGCAGGTGAGTTTGTGGCCGACATGGTTTCTTCAACTAATTTCAATATTTTGGTTGACTTCCTTCCCAATATTTATGAACACGACAAGCTCGATTCCCTTGAACCACTCCAGCAGGTTGAAACCCTGGTGGTGGTCGGTGAGGCCGACCGACTAACACCACCTGAGCTCAGTGAAGCGATCATTGATCGTGTTCCGGGGGCTGAGTTTGTGGTCCTCGCCGAAAGTGGTCACATGGTTACCCTCGAACGACACGTAGAAGTTAATGAACTTCTCACCGGTTTCGTTGACCGAGTGATCGAAAGACTCGACCACAATGCAAATTGACTCGCCCGAAGCAATGCAGGCATTGGGTGAATCAATTGCCGCGATCGCCCAAGGTGGTGACGTCTTGATTCTGACCGGTGAACTCGGAGCGGGTAAGACTACTTTTGCTCAAGGTGTAGCTCGAGGACTTGGGATCACCGAGTTAATAACCAGCCCTACTTTTGTTATGAGCAAGTCCTACCCGCCCTCCATCTCATTAGGTTTGCTGCACCTAGACGTGTACCGAATTACGACGGTTGATCAACTCCTTGACCTGTGGTCAGAGATCGATGCTGAGAATTCGTTGACGTTGGTTGAGTGGGGTGCCCCTTGGGCTGGGGAATTCGGCGAGAGCGTTGTAGAAATGAAAATCAATTCCGAACTTGAGAATGAACGGGAACTCGAGTTCACCGTGCACACGCCGACAGCGGAATCGTTCTTAGCCCGGATCGAATCGGTGCTGGCATGAAAATTCTCGCCGTGGACACCTCAACCTCCTTAAGTTCATTGGCAATTGTTGAATCAGGTGTTGTTGTAGCCACGGCTAGTCACACCGATCCCCGTGGTCACGTTGAAGCGATCGGAACGTTATTCACTCAATTGGACTGCAATCCGGACGACTTACCCGAGTTGATCGCATGCGGTGTTGGGCCAGGTCCTTACACCGGCCTGCGGGTGGGGATTGCTTTTGCCCAGGGACTTTCTGCGGCTTGGTCGGTTCCCATTGTTGGTGTTTGCTCACTTGATGCTGTTGCGCATGCTGTGATTCGGGACGGGCGAGTTCAATCTGAGCGTGAGTTCATGGTGGCAACCGACGCCCGTCGCAAGGAGTTCTACTGGGCAAGGTTTGACCTTGACGGTGACAGGCTTACCGGCCCCAGCGTTGACTTGACAGGTGTGGTTGAAGACCGTGCACGTGAATTGGGGATTGAGTTGATCACCGACGTGCTCCCGCACGCAATTGATATTGCAGCATGTGCCGAACATGGTCAGCCTGTTGGCGTGGCACCCATGTATTTGCGTGAGGCTGATGCACTACCAAGTTCGGCGGCGGTCTTGTGAGCGCCCCAACAGTGCAGATTCGAAAAATGCGCTGGTGGGATATTGCACAAGTTGATCACCTTGAACGAGAGTTGTTCCCGCACGATTCGTGGTCAACGGATCAGTGGTGGCGGGAGCTGGCGCAACTGCATAACCACTACTTCGTTGTTGAACGTGACGGGGTGATCGCAGGTTACGCGGGGTTGAGTATTTCTGGCAGTGATGCTGACGTCCAAACAATTGCGGTGGGACAGGCGTTTCAGGAACAGGGGATCGGTCGCAAACTCTTGACCCACTTGGTTGACCTCTCAATAGAAATGAAAGTGACCTATATTTTCCTTGAGGTGCGTAGTGACAATGTGAGCGCCATTGCTTTGTATTCCTCATTTGGTTTTAAGGAGATTAATAAGCGAAGGAATTACTACCCAGACGGAGGCGACGCTGTGATTCTGCGCCGCGACGAACGGGATGCACGCCCATGAATTCATCTGAACCCTTGATTCTTGGAATTGAAACGTCGTGTGATGAAACAGGGATCGGTATTGTTCGGGGCCGTGAACTCCTCTCAAATGCATTGGCATCCAGCGTTGACCTGCATGCGCGCTTTGGTGGGGTTGTCCCCGAGATCGCGAGCCGCGCTCACCTAGAAGCGATACTCCCAACGATTGACCTCGCGTGTGACCAAGCCGGGGTAAGCCTTCGCGACATTGACGCCATCGCGGTAACCGCTGGTCCAGGTCTAGTTGGCGCCTTAATTGTTGGCGTCGCTTCGGCCAAAGCATTGGCATTGGGTTTGGGTAAACCAATGTACGGTGTTAACCACCTGGCAGCCCACGTGATGGTGGATGAACTCGAACACGGACCGCTCCCCGAACCGGTGATTGGCCTGCTGGTTTCTGGCGGTCATTCATCGTTAATCAAAGTAACCGGTGGCGACTTCGAGTCATTGGGGCAAACCCTCGATGACGCCGCAGGTGAAGCGTTCGACAAAGTCGCGCGGCTACTGGGTTTGCCTTTTCCCGGTGGACCCATGATCGACGAAGCGGCGCAAAGCGGTGATCGCCACGCAATCGACTTCCCTCGCGCCCTGCGGACTGACCCGGTCCACGCCTTCAACTTTTCCTTCTCAGGGCTCAAGACAGCGGTCGCCCGCTGGGTGAAGGAACAGCAGCGTTTAGGCAACACGATTTCAGTGCCAAATGTTGCCGCATCAGTTCAGGAAGCGATCGCAGATATTTTGACCAGCAAGGCCATCGCTGCCGCTGTTAATCAGAATGCCCCGCACCTTGTAATAGCCGGGGGAGTTGCAGCCAACTCGAGATTGCGCGCGCTTGCTGCCGAGCGCTGCGCTGAGGCCGGAATCGAACTTCGAGTTCCAAGTCCAGGACTGTGCACGGATAACGGAGCAATGGTTGCAGCTTTAGGCTCGCACTTGGTGCGAATAGGCGCAGCACCATCGCCGGTTGATTTTCCCGCTACGTCAACTTTGCCGGTGAGTGAAGTTCTCTTTTAAAGAACCACAGGTCTGCGAAACCGTGTTTTAGAGACCAAGTCACTGCGGGGTTGGCATTAAATCCACTTTTGGGGTTAAACTCCTGTGGCGGGAGTGAATTCTAATGAGCGTGGTTGGAGGGGAAATGCGTCGTTTTGTTGCAACTTTTGCCGCAAGTGCGTTGATTTTCTCTGCTGTGATGGGTGCACAGATCAGTTCAGCCTCGGCTGAAAACAACCCGGACACATCCGTGTCGGCCCGAGACACCCCCAAGATTCCCAAGTCTGTGTATCGAATCAAGACAAAAGACAAGGTCGCATTCATGACGATCGACGACGGGATCTACAAGCCTGAGAACGCCTTGGCCTATGTCCAGGCGAATCAACTACCGGTGACTTCCTTTCTCTCCTCGTGGACGATCAAAGACTCGAAGAAGTATTTCAATCGGATTAGCAAGTGGGGATCGGTTCAGAATCACTCAGCTACCCACGCGTCATTTGCCAAAAAGTCAACGGACCTCGATCACGAAATTTGTTACGTGCAAAAACGATTCGCGAAAAAGTACGACTGGTACCCCTGGATGCTACGCCCACCATATGGCGCTGCGCAAGACTCCCAAGCTGTTCGGAAAATGGGTGAGAAGTGCGGGATCCAGCAAATAGTTATGTGGGACGCTTCGGTTAACAACGGAAAGATTTCCTATGCAGACCAGAAACTTCGACCCGGCTCCATTGTCTTGATGCACTTCACGAATACGTTGAAAAAAGACTTGAAACTTGCTGTTAAAAAGATTCGGGAGGCAGGTTTGGAGCCGGCAAACTTAGATGACTACTTACCCAGGATCAATAGCATCCCCGCGATACTCACGAAGCGCGCCGGACTAACACAGCCTTCTCGCTAGAACCTGAACCGAGAATCACAACCGCCCACTCATTGTGGTCGAGCTTGCCACACTCCTTGCGCAGGTCTTTGATTTCTCGGCGTCCGTCCTTTGTTTTCAACGCAATTCCGGGCGTGTGATGTGTACGTTCCTTGATGTCTTTGACGTCGAAAGTGTCGTGGATTTGGTAAGTGCGGGCCCCGTTCATGGACAGAGATTCAAGGCCGTAGAGCCACAATCCTTTTTCGCCAACGGGCGTGAGCCCAAGCTCGTCGGCCACCTGCAGGGATAGTTCCGCGCGAGTGATTGCTGGGTCAAGTTCATAGAGAAACCCCTTTCCTTCGTCGAGTAAATTCTCACCGCGCGACTTGGGTGCTGAAAAAATCGAATGCTCGGTTTCTTCTTCGCGGGCAATTACGTGCGCGCTTTCGTTGTGCGAATCGATCATGACGGCGTAGGTGCCACGGGCCGCATTGGTTGTGAAAATTTCGATGAGTGATCCGTCCAGGCTCACGATAAAACTGGCCCAACCTTCAGGCGGGGTGAAAGCGGGCGCAGCTTTCATAAAAACCGAAAACGTATCCGCGAGGTCGGTGACGAACGTAAGTGGGGGAGACCAGCGTTGGGGATCGCGTTCAGGCAGCGCCCTGCTTCCATCAGGTGATCGCGTACCCGTTCTCCGAGCCGGGTCCACAAAAATTGCCGTTGTTTCTGGTTCCCATGTGTGCTCGTCGAATTCGGTGCAGTCGCCCACTATCACTTGGGCATTGGGAAGGTTGGCCGCAAGCAGTTCGGCCGTTCTGACCTCCTGCTCAACACTCGTGGTGTCTAATCCGGCTTCAATGAATGCGGCGCTGTCACTGCCCAACCCCGCGGTTAAGTCCACGACCTGGGTGAAGTCGCCTTGAGCGATTACGTCGGCGTGAAGTTGGGCGACAAGAGGGTGGCTGGCTTGCTCGAGACCATCCCTGGTGAAAAACCATTTCTCGCGACTTGATCCACTCGGCCCCCAGGCGTTGGCGGCTTTTAATCGAAGTTGCGCTTGTTCAATCGCCATGCGGACTAGTTCGGGGTCGTGCCCTTGGGAGCGAAGTTCAGTAATGACCGAAATTTCTTGGGCTCCTGATATAGATAACTTGCGTGCCGCTGAGCTGATGAGCGTCTGATCGGGGAGGTTGCTCATGCGGCAAGCCTAGGGGTTGCCCAGGGGCGTGCGGGTATTTTGGCTGGCACTCGGTTTGACAGAGTGCTAACTCTTGCGTAACCTTTGCTTTGGCACTCTCGCTATGTGAGTGCTAACTTCAAGACCAATTATTCGTTAGTCGCGCCAGTTATACGTAACTGTCGCCCACGAGCCGGAGGAATAAACCGTGTCGGTTTCCATTAAGCCCCTAGAAGATCGCATTTTGGTACAAACCCTCGAAGCGGAGCAAACAACCGCCTCGGGACTTGTTATCCCAGACACCGCGAAGGAAAAGCCCCAAGAAGGCCAGGTCCTCGCGGTTGGTCCAGGTCGTTTCGACGAAGACGGTGACAAGCGCATTCCCTTGGACATCAAGGTTGGCGACGTTGTCATTTACAGCAAGTACGGCGGCACCGAAGTGAAGTACGACGGACAGGAATACCTGTTGCTTTCAGCACGCGACGTACTTGCAATCGTTGAAAAGTAAATTTCACCAGCAATTCTGAGAACTTCGTTCTCATGCGCACACATCTTGTTTCGTTGAGCCCCGCGAATCCTTCGGGAGCCGCGGGGCTCACGACAAGATGCCACCCGATTCTGTTCGATCCGCACGTAATTGTGAACACTCAATCAGCTAACTGAGGAATTAACACATGTCAAAGATTCTTGAATTCGATGAAGAAGCCCGCCGCAGCCTTGAGCGCGGTGTCAACGCACTCGCAGACGCAGTGCGCGTAACGATCGGCCCCAAGGGACGCAACGTTGTGATTGACAAGAAATGGGGAGCACCCACAATCACCAACGACGGTGTGACAATCGCGCGCGAGATTGAACTTGAAGATCCCTATGAAAACATGGGAGCGCAACTGGCAAAAGAAGTTGCTACCAAGACCAACGACGTCGCAGGCGATGGAACTACCACGGCAACCGTTCTGGCACAAGCCATGGTGACCGAAGGTTTAAAGCAGGTTGCTGCTGGCGCCGCTCCAATGGCGATCAAGCGCGGCATGGATGCAGGCGTTGCAGCGGTCACCGACGAATTAGCCCGCATGGCCCGTGAAGTCTCCGGCAAAGACGAAATCACCAATGTTGCCGCCATTTCTTCCCAGGATCGCGAAATTGGGGAACTAATCGCTGATGCATTTGACAAGGTCGGCAAAGACGGCGTTATCTCCGTTGAAGAATCCAGCACCACCGCAATGGAAATGGAATTCACCGAAGGGATGCAGTTCGACAAGGGCTATATCTCGCCCTACTTTGTCACCGACCAAGAAAGCATGGAAGCAGTCCTTGACGACCCACGCATCCTGTTGGTCCAGGGCAAGGTGTCCTCGGTCGCTGAGATCCTGCCGCTTGTGGAGAAGGTCGTGGAAACCGGCAAGCCCCTGTTAATTATCGCTGAAGACGTTGACGGTGAAGCACTTTCTACCTTGGTTGTAAACCGAATCCGCGGAACATTTGCCTCATGTTCGGTCAAGGCACCTGCATTCGGGGACCGCCGTAAGGCAATCCTGGAAGACCTCGCGGTCCTGACAGGAGCTCAGGTTATTTCTGCTGATATCGGTCTCAAGCTCGACCAGGTCGGGCTCGAAGTGCTCGGCACCGCGCGTCGAGTTGTTGTCACAAAGGACAACACCACGGTTGTTGACGGTGGTGGCAGTGCCGAAGCTGTCTCTGATCGGGTTGCTCAGATCAAGAGTGAAATCGAGCGTAGCGACTCTGACTGGGATCGCGAAAAGCTACAGGAGCGTTTGGCCAAGATCGTTGGCGGCGTTGTTGTCATCAAGGTTGGCGGTCACACCGAAGTCGAGCTCAAGGAAAAGAAGCACCGGATCGAAGACGCAGTCTCGGCAACCCGGGCTGCAATCGAAGAAGGAATTGTTTCCGGTGGCGGCACGGCACTCGTGCAGGCCGCAAAGGTACTTGATGGAAACTTGGGCAAGACTGGCGACGAAGCAACAGGCGTTGCAATTGTGCGCAAGTCCACCTCTGAACCACTTCGCTGGATCGCTGAAAACGCGGGCGAGCACGGCTACGTTGTTGTCGCCCAGGTTGCTGGGATGCCAGCCGGCCACGGCCTCAACGCCGCAACAGGTGAATACGGTGATCTAATCGCCCAAGGTGTTATTGACCCGGTCAAGGTAACCCGCTCGGCACTGCAAAATGCTGCTTCGATTGCCGCAATGCTCCTCACCACGGAGGTCCTTGTTGTGGAGAAGCCGGCTGAAGAAGAGGAAGAGGCTGGTCACGGTCACGGCCACCACGGTCACGCGCACTAAGCGTTAAAGGTCAAGTTGATATACGTCAAGTTGATGTAGGTCAAGCGATATAAGTGTGTTAAAGGGCGGGGCTGCTATAGCAGCCCCGCCCTTTAACGTTACAAGCTATTGATTTAAGAAGCCGTCGCAACTTGTGCTGGGAAACCGAGTGGTGCCACGTTGATTTCACTGCCTACGGCAGTATCTGCCCTGAGGCGGCCGGCGTAAATTTCCTCCCGCTCGTCCTCGGTGAGACCGCCCCAGACTCCATAGGGCTCACGAACGGCAAGAGCGTGTTGGGCGCACTGCACCTTGACCGGGCAGGCTCCACAGATCGCCTTGGCTGCGGTGTCTCGATTAACTCGAGCTGGGCCGCGTTCACCTTCGGGGTGGAAGAACGTGTTGGGGTCTTCGCCACGACAAAGACCGATTAGTTGCCAGTCCCAAGTGTCGGCGTTGGGGCCGGGGAGACGGGATACGTCAGCCATGGTGACTCCTCTGGGTCGTTAAGCGTCGTTAAACACTGCGGGGGTGCGCTGTGCAATAACGGAATACTACAAATCGTTTCATAGGTTGGTCAATTTATTTTCCTGTGAAGTGTGTCACAAGATGCGCGATGTCGTTCTATGCCCCACACTTGGCCGGTGTCCAGAACAACTGCAACCCCTTCGCAGGAAGTGGCGGGGGAGCTCAGCGTGAGTGTTGCAGTTGCAGCTCGACGTCTCGGGGTTGCGCCAGCCACATTGCGCACCTGGGATCGACGTTATGGCCTTGGGCCCAGTCAGCGTGACGGTGGTACCCACCGTCGATATTCACACGTGGACCTAGCTCGGTTGGACTACATGTCGGCGCTAGTCCGGGCGGGCAACTCACCAGCGCAAGCTGCCGCAGCCGCGTTAGCGCGAGAATTCTCTGGAACTGAGTCACTTGCGGATCTGGGCGCTACTGAAACAACGCTGCCAGTGGGACGTAGCGGTGGCGGAAACGTTATCGCCACCCCTGGCTGTGACCGAAGAGCTCGGGGGCTTGCCAAGTCCGCAAGTGCCCTTGACCAGGCCGGGTGCGCATCGATAATTTCTGAGTCTCTCCACGAAATCGGGGTTATATCAACGTGGAATGAGTTGCTGATACCGATTCTAAAAAGTGTTGGCGAAATGTGGGAGATTCGCCAATGCGGGATTGAAGTAGAGCATGTGCTTTCAACCGCAATTCAAGTTGAATTTTCCCGACACGCATTTAACACCAGCACACAAGTCACAACGGGAACGGTCCTGCTCGGATCCGTCGCTGGAGACGACCACCAATTAACACTTTGGGCAGTGGCCGCTGGCTTGGCCGAAGCGGGAGTGGGGTTCGTGCATCTTGGTGGCGGGATGCCCCTTGAAAACCTGGGTGACGTGATTTCACGCACCGGCCCACGCGGTGTTTTCCTGTGGTCCCAGATTGACGGTAATGCCGACGCTTCCCGGCTGGCTGACCTACCTTCGATCCGTCCTAACCCACGAATTGTGATTGGCGGTCCGGGTTGGCGCAATGCTCCACCGGCACATGTTCATGTTGCTCAGAGCTTGGCGTCCGCGGTCGCGCTCATGAGTGAAGTTGCGGCCGACTAGCCTAGGGTTTTCACCACAAGGAGGCCCCATGGTTCCGCCGACAAGCAAGGTTGCATTCCTTGGACTGACCTTTGACGACGTCCTGCTTTTGCCCGGAATCTCAGACGTCGTACCGAGCGAAGTGGACACTTCAGCCCAGGTCACCAGGAATATCTCGATCAAAATGCCCTTGGTTTCTAGCGCAATGGACACCGTCACCGAGGCCCGCATGGCAATCTCGATGGCCCGCCAAGGTGGTGTCGGCGTTCTGCACCGAAACCTGTCCATTGAGGCTCAGGCCGCGCAGGTTGATCTGGTCAAACGCAGTGAAGCGGGCATGGTGCACGACCCCATCACGTGTTTGCCAACAGATTCTTTGGCCCACGTTGATCAACTCTGCGGCCGCTACCGAATCAGTGGCGTTCCGGTCGTCGACCCGAACGGGATCCTCGTAGGAATTGTGACCAACCGGGATATGCGTTTTGAAGAGGACATGTCACGCCGGGTCAGCGAAGTCATGACCCCTATGCCGCTGGTGAGCGCACCTTTCGGGGTCGACCCAATTGATGCGTTGAATCTATTGGCAACAAAAAAAGTGGAGAAACTCCCGCTCGTTGATTCTGATGGGAAACTTCGCGGGCTGTTCACCGTCAAAGACTTTGTAAAAACCGACAAGTACCCGCATGCGTCCAAGGACGCATTGGGCCGACTTATTGTTGGCGCCGCAATTGGCGTCGGTGACGACTCATTCAAGCGGGCGACAGCGCTTGTTGCTGCAGGCGTTGACTTTTTGACCGTGGACACAGCCCACGGCCACTCGCGCGCGGTTCTCGACATGGTCTCCCGCGTGAAAAAGGAATTCAACGTTGACGTTGTCGGCGGAAATATCGCCACGCGTGAAGGTGCCCAAGCACTCATTGACGCGGGCGCAGACGGTGTCAAAGTTGGAGTCGGCCCCGGTTCAATTTGCACTACCCGGGTCGTTGCCGGTGTTGGTGTTCCACAAATCACCGCAATCGAAGAAGCCGCGTCGGTTGCTCATGCAGCAGGAGTCCCGGTCATTGCCGACGGAGGTATTCAGTACAGCGGTGACATCGCTAAAGCAATTGTTGCCGGAGCGAATACCGTCATGTTGGGATCACTTCTCGCTGGCTGCGAAGAGGCACCCGGAGACGTCGTATTTGTCAACGGAAAGCAGTTCAAGTCCTATCGCGGCATGGGTTCCCTCGGTGCCATGCAAAGTCGCGGGGAAGCCCGGTCTTTCTCAAAGGATCGTTACTTCCAGGACGACGTCTTGAGCGACGACAAACTGGTCCCCGAAGGCATTGAAGGCATGGTTTCCTACCGCGGTCCTCTCGGGGCGGTGGCGCATCAATTAGTGGGTGGGCTGCGAGCCGCAATGGGTTACGCGGGCGCACAGACCATGGTGGAACTGGGCGAGAAAGGTCGCCTGGTGCAAATCACCGCGGCCGGACTTCGTGAGAGTCATCCGCATGACATCCAAATGACAATCGAAGCACCAAACTACACGGGGCGGTAATCATGGTTGAAGTAGTAATTGGTGGAACAAAGTCAGCACGAGCGGGTTACTCATTCGAACAAGTAGCGATCGCGCCCCAGCGGCGAACCCGCGACGCCTCAGAAGTCTCCACCGCGTGGAGCATTGACGCTTATAAATTCGAAACACCGTTTATAGCAGCCCCCATGGACTCGGTCGTTTCGCCCGAGAGTGCTATTTCGATTTCACGCAATGGCGCGTTGGCAGTGCTGAACCTAGAGGGACTCTGGGGACGCTATGAAGATCCCGCGATCTACCTTCGAGAGATCGCCAACGTCGACGCCGAGCAGGCAACAGCATTGCTGCAGCGGCTCTATGCAGCAAAGCCCGTTGACGTCGATTTGATCAAGAACCGGATTGCGCAGCTCAAGGAAAGCGGGATCACAGTTTCGGTCGCGGTGTCACCGCAGAGGACAACAGAACTCGCACCAATCGCAGCGGCTAGTGGAGCCGAAATCCTGGTGGTACGCGGGACCACCGTCTCGGCTGAACACGTCTCTGATTCCGATGAGCCGTTGAACCTGAAGAGTTTTATCCACGACCTTGACATTCCGGTGATCGTTGGTGGTTGCGCAACCGCGCAAGCCGCACTGCACCTGATGCGCACCGGAGCTGCCGGGGTGCTCGTTGGTTTCGGCGGCGGTTCTTCACACACCACCGCTGACGTCCTAGGAGTGCGAGTCCCCATGGCCACTGCGATCGCGGACGTTGCCTCAGCTCGCCGGGACTACCTCGACGAGTCAGGTGGCCGCTATGTGCACGTAATCGCCGATGGCTCAATGGGTAACAGCGGAGATATTGTCAAAGCATTTGCTTGCGGAGCAGACGCGGCCATGATCGGCTCGGTCCTTTCCCGGGGCACCGACTCACCCGGTGGTGGAACCCATTGGGGTTCGGAAGCTTGGCACGCAACCCTGCCCCGAGGTGAACGACACCAAATGAAACAGGTCGGCACGCTCGACCAGATTCTCAACGGGCCAGCGACGACGGGCGACGGCGCCATGAACCTTGTCGGTGCACTGCGCAAAGCAATGGCGACAACCGGCTACAGCGACCTCAAAGAATTCCAACGCGTTGACATGATCGTGTCCTAGCGGTGAACAACAGAACGGGGACGCTCGAAAAGCTGGACTACTTCGCTCGTGTGAGCGGACTTGCTACCAACACAACCGGTGAGTGGATCACGATTACTTCGCCCTACGGGGGAGAGTTGTACTCCCTGGAGCTCTCCAGTGAGGCAGACATTGCGAGTGCGGTGCTCGCTGCAAGGACTGCTCAGGTTGATTGGGCTAAGCGATCCCTTCGCGACCGCGCACGGGTAATGCTGCGCTTTCACGACCTGGTGCTCTCCAATAAAGACGAACTCCTTGACCTTATCCAGTGGGAGACCGGCAAGCCAAGGCGTGATGCAAATGAGGAACTCCTTGACGTAACCCTCAACGCTCGCTATTACGCGCGCCACCTCGGCGCTCTCAAGGACCGCAAGCATTCGGGTGCTTTCCCGCTTCTGATCAGTGCGATTGAACGCCACGTTCCCCTTGGTGTTGTGGGGATTATTGCTCCGTGGAACTACCCACTTACTTTGGCCGTCAGCGATGCCATACCAGCACTTCTCGCCGGCAACGGGGTTGTTCTTAAACCTGATCCGCTCACCAGCGTGACCGCGCTCTACGTAATTGACCTGCTCTACCAAGCAGGACTGCCCAAAGATCTCTTCGGAGTTGTGATCGGTGACGGTGCGAAACTCGGAACCCCACTGATAAACCAAGTCGATTTTTTGATGTTCACGGGTTCAACCAAAGTTGGTCGAATAGTTGCCGCGCAGTGTGGTGAGCGACTCATTGGTTCCGCCCTTGAACTCGGTGGCAAGAACGCCATGATCATTCGCGCGGACGCTGATATTGAAAAAGCAGCTGAGATTGCAACGCGAGCGTGCTTCGGTAACACCGGCCAGTTATGTGTCAGTATCGAGCGGCTTTATGTTCACGAGAGCATCGAAAATAATTTCTTAGAAGCATTCGTTCGCAAAACGAAGGCCATGACCTTTCAAGGCAGTGTCGGCTGGGGCGGGTCCTATGGCCCACTCATTAGTCCGATTCACGCGGCGCGCGTTCTAGCTTTTATTTCCGATGCCCAGGTAAAAGGCGCCACCGTTCACGCTGGCGGTGAGCTCACGGGCAACTCAACAATCGCCCCGACAATCCTCACCGGTGTCGGTGAAAACATGAATGTGTGCCGCGAGGAAACATTCGGACCTGTCGTTTCGGTGAGTTCCTATTCAACCGACTCCCAAGCAGTTGAATTGGCTAACGACTCCGAATACGGACTCAATGCAAGTGTAATCTCTGGCAATAAAAAGAAGGCCATGCAGATTGCTCAGCAGTTACACGCCGGTACGGTCAACATCAATGAAGGCTATGCAACGGCGTGGTCAACCCTTGGTTCACCAATGGGTGGCTTTGGCGCTTCAGGGCTTGGACGGCGGCACGGTGTGGCCGGGATCGTGCAATACACCGAGTCGCAAACGATTGCGACTCAAAACTTCCTCGGGTTTGGGCCACCCTTTGGCCTCAGTGACGAACAGTGGGGGAACATGCTCACCACTTCGCTGGGGATCATGAAAAAAATCGGCTGGCGCTAAGAATAATTATCAGAAATGATAATATAGTCCGATGGTGGGAAGTTCACGAAACGCAAATCTCCAGCGAGTATTGGAGTCGGCGGCGACTTTGCAGGCGCTGGTACCCGACGCGGTCCTTGTCGGCGGCACTGCCGCGGCGCTCTATGCCGAGCACCGCGTCTCACTTGATCACGACCACGTCCTTGTTGATCTTGTCGCGCGGTACGCCGAGGTCATTGAAACCGTTGAAGCAAGTGAGGGTTGGGCGACCTCTGTTCGAGCCTCACGCCCGCCAGCCACGATCATGGGTTCACTTGACGGAGTTGCTGCGGGTATTCGCCAACTTCGTCGCGCGGTGCCCTTGGAAGTCGCGGTGGTGGAAGTTGCTCCTGGAGTGAGTGTCAATGTGCCGACCCCCGAAGAGATACTGCGAATCAAGGCGTATTTGATTGTAGAGAGAAACCAGGTGCGTGACTATCTTGACGTTGTTGCTCTGAGTGAATTCGTTGCTCAATTGGACCCCGGTAAAGGTGTCCGCGTTCTTGCTGGGATTGATGACTATTACATGGATCGCTCAGGGGAAGTTGGTTCAGTGCTGACTTCCCTAATTGAGCACCTAGCTAAGCCACGGCCCCGAGACACCGACGTGATCTCAGAATTGTCGAACTACAAAGGGCTTGCATCACGATGGCAGAGCTGGGAGGACGTAGTACTTGCATCACAGGAACTGGCCCAAGGATTGATTAGCCGGGTATTGGACGAGTCATGATTCGGGGAATGTTTCGTAACGTCGAAGGCTCAATCAAAGACCCGGTGGCAAGTTGGCCCTATGAAGGCCTTGTTTCGGTGATCGAAAGAGGCCTGATCATCGATTGGGTTCCTATTTTCCGTGAAGTCCGTCGCCAGCCTTGGGGCGCCTGTGCTCGCAAAGTTGAGCGCTATCTTTCCTATGCTCCACCGGATGGAATCAGCGAAGCCTTCCGTCGGTATATCGAACTCACTCGGGAGCAGAGTGTGCAAAGGGATGTTGAGCAGGTTGCAGGTTCGGTGAAATCGGCAGTGCAGGGAACGGGTCTCACCGCGGCGGCATTCGCGGAGTTGATCGGGACTTCAGCCTCGCGGCTGAGCACCTATGTGAGCGGGAAGGTGACGCCTTCGGCAGCGCTCATGCTGCGCATAGAAAGGGTGGCCCGCGAATATGGAAACAGTGTTCCCATTCACGAGCCACCCGTAAGGCAGTAACAGAGTTTTCCTAGGAGATGCCCGCTGCCGTTGCAACCGCGCGGGCGGTGAGCACTCGTGCAAGGTGTAATCGGAATTCAACATCAGCGTCGTCGTCTACAAAAGGCTCAAGGCCGTCCGAGGCCAGTGCCGCTGCCGCCTCGATGTCTGCCAGTGAACTTGCACCCACAAGAGCTGCTTCCACAGCACTTGCACGGATCGGGGTTCCGCCAACGTTGGTCAGACCAATTTTGGCTTCTGCTATTGAGCCGCCTTCCATACGGACGGTTGCTGCAACTCCGACAATGCTCCACGCCTGAGCGGTTCGCTGGAACTTCTCGTAGTGAGCCCCCCAGCCGTCAAGCTTGGGGAATGCCGTGCTGACCAGGATTTCGTCGGGACCTACCGCAGTTTCGAAGGGACCTTGGAAGAAGTCCACGGCAGGAACGGTACGCGTTCCCCCCGGACCTGCGATCGTGAACTCGGCGTCGAGTGCCAAGGCCACGGGTGGTTGGTCTGCACGGGGATCGCTGTGCGCCAGCGCGCCACCGAGGGTTCCGCGATGGCGGATCTGCGGGTCAGCAACACTCGCGGTTGCGTCAGCCAAAATCTTGAGGCTGGACTTGACCGACGGGTCGTTCATGACCGCGTGATGGGTTGTTCCCGCCCCGATCACGATTTTGTCGCCCTCGTCTTTGATCCCCTTGATTTCGTCAATGCTTGAACAGTCCACTACGACCGAGGGCGCGTTGAGCCGAAGTCGCAGGACGGGGAGGAGGGACTGCCCACCACCCATGATCTTTGCGTCTTCCCCGCCTTCGGCCAGAGCCGCAAGTGCGTCCTCAACCGTTGTTGCTTTCATGTAATCAAATGCGACCGGAATCATTATTTGCCTCCTTGAGCGGCTTGGATTGTTTTCCACACTGTCATGGGAGTTGCCGGCATCAGGACGTCTGTTACGCCTAGGTGACGGATGGCGTCGACGATTCCGTTCATGATCGCTGGGGTTGAAGCGATAGCCCCAGCTTCACCAACACCCTTTGTCCCCAACGGGTTTGTCGTTGAGGGAGTGACGGTTGTATCGGTGACAAATGAGGGTAGGTCCGGTGCACTTGGAATCAAGTAGGTGGACAGGTTCGCATTGAGCGGCTGCCCCTCTTCGTCGTAGAAAGCACCTTCGTAGAGCGCCTGCGCGATTCCTTGGGCTAACCCACCGTGCACTTGACCTTCAACGATCATGGGGTTGACCTGCACACCGACGTCGTCAACGCAGACGTACTTACGCAGCGTGACCTTGCCGGTTTCGGTGTCAACTTCCATTGCTGCAAGGTGGGTGCCGTGCGGGTAGGAGAAGTCCTGCGGGTCAATCGTTGCTTCGGCACTGAGGGTTGGCTCAACTCCGTCGGGCAGATTGTGAGCGGTGAAGGCCTCGAAGGCAACAGCTCCAAGGGGCTGGGCCTTTTCGGGGTCACCCTTCACCTGGAAGACGCCGTTGACGTAATCCAGGTCATTAATGCTGCACTCAAGTTGGTGAGCCGCAATGACCTTGGCCTTCTCCACCAGCCGTTCACTGGCGGCCTTGATCGCCTGGCCACCGACCGCGAGGGAACGTGAGCCATAGGTGTCCATGCCGTAGGGCGCGCGACCGGTGTCACTGTGGACCACCTCAATGTCCTCAACCGGAACACCCAGAATGCTGGAAGCGATTTGGCTCCAAGCGGTCTCGTGGCCCTGACCGTGGGGCGAGGTGCCCGTAATCACTTCGACCTTGCCGGTTGGCAACACCCGAACCGTGCAGTGTTCCCAACCACCGGCAACATACTTGAGGGCGCCGAGGGTGCGTGAGGGTGCAAGCCCGCACATTTCGGTGAAAGTGGAGATGCCGATTCCCAGTTGAACTTTGTCGCCGGCGTCGCGGCGTTGTTTTTGCTCGGCTCGCAAACCGTCGTAGTCGAAGAGTTCCAGCGCGCGAGCTGTTGCCAGTTCGTAATTGCCGGTGTCATAGGTAAGCCCAGCAATTGTTGTGTAGGGGAACTCCTCGTGCTTAATCCAGTTCTTCTGACGCAACTCCATGGGTTCCATGCCAAGCTCGGCTGCGAGTTCGTCAATGATCCGCTCGATTGCGTAAGTGGCTTCGGGGCGACCGGCACCACGGTAGGCGTCGGTTGGTGTTGTCGTTGTGAACACTCCGGTGCACTTGAAGTCGTAGGCATCCATTTTGTAAATGCCGGGGTACATGAACATGCCGAGCAGCGGAACACCGGGCGTAATGATTTGCAGGTACGCGCCCATGTTGGCCAATAGATCGACTTTGAGTGCGACGAGGGTGCCGTCGGACTTCGCGGCGATCTCAATGTCCTGAATCTGATCGCGGCCGTGGTGGGTGGCCACCATGTCCTCACTGCGGGTTTCGGTCCACTTCACTGGGCGACCGAGTTTGCGGGCAAGCTGCGTTACCAGAATTTCCTCGCGGTAGATCTGCAGCTTCCCACCGAAACCACCACCCACATCGGGTGCGACCACGCGCAAGTTGTTCTCCGGAACGCCGGTGACCAATGCGAGCAGGAGTCGCAAGATATGGGGCACCTGGGTCGAGGACCACAGAGTGATTTCGTCACTCATGCCCATGGGCGCACCCACGATGCTGCGGGGTTCCATGAATGCTGGAACAAGCCGCTGGTTAATGAACCGGCGCTTGACCACTACGTCAGCGTTCTTTGCAGCTTCGTCGTATCCACCGCCAAGGTTGTAGACGTAGCAGGTGTTGGTTCCCTTATCGTCGTGGACGAGGGGAGAGCCCTCTGTGATCGCGCTTTCCATATTGACAACCGCGGAAAGTGGTTCGTAATCAACAGAAATCGCTTCGAGGGCGTCAGCTGCACTGACAGCGTCGGTTGCCAAAACTATTGCAACGGCGTCGCCGACCATGCGGACCTTGTCTTTCGCCAGCACCGCGAATTCAGGCGCAACCATGTCGTCGGTTACAGGCCACACGCAGGGAACAGAAACGTTGAGGTCACCGAGCTCGGCTGCGCCGTAGGCGGCAATGACATTGGGCATGTCCAGGGCGCCGCTGACATCCAGGTGGGTGATCTTGGCGTGAGCAAATGGACTGCGAAGAATCGCCATGTGGACCGTGCCGGGGAGCTGAATGTTGTCGGTCCAGTTTGTTTGGCCGTGCAACAGGCGTGCGTCTTCCTTCCGCTTGATCGGTCGGCCGAGTGCGGTTGTTATATCGACTACGTCTGTCATGACTTTGCTCCTTGCATGAGTTCGGCTGCGTGCTGAACGCTTTTAACAATATTGTGATAGCCGGTGCACCGGCACAGATTTCCTTCCAGCCCCTCGCGGATTTCCGCTTCGGTGGGATTGGGATTTTCTTTCAAAAGGTCAATTGAACTGATCACCATTCCAGGTGTGCAGTAACCACACTGCAGGCCGTGACACTCTTTAAACGCAGCCTGCACGGGGTGCCATTCGTTGCCGTCTGAGACACCTTGAATCGTGGTGATCTCGGCACCGTCGGCTTGAACCGCCAACATGCTGCACGACTTCATGCTGACGCCGTCAACGAGGACGGTGCACGCTCCGCAGTTGGAGGTGTCGCAACCGATCACGGTTCCGACTCGGCCAATGTCGTTGCGCAAGAAATGAACGAGGAGAGTTCGAGGTTCAACTTCTTTTTGGTAGGTGGTGCCGTCGACGTTCACCTTTATATGCTGCATGGGGCCCCTTTCGCCACTGCTAGTGATCAATTCACAAGTGCTCGTGCGAAAACTGTATGACCGAGATCACAATCGTGCAGGTCGTTTCTCAAAAAAACATCACGAAAAGGGTCATTTGTTCCAAAAATTCCATTTCACATTGGCGGGTAATTGACTGCGCCAACAGGATAGAGAGCGCGCTTAATGGCTAGGAAGTCCTCGTGGCGGACTTTAGAGTGTGGCCACGTCAAACATAGGAGTTTCGCAATGAACCAACCTCAAGTGAAAAATATTGCAGTAGTAGGGGCAGGTTTCGCCGGATTAGTCAGTGCCAAGGTATTTCGGGATTTCGGATGGTCGGTGACTGTTTTTGAAAAAGACTCTGAAGTTGGTGGGGTGTGGTCGAGCTCGCGGCGTTATCCGGGGTTGACAACACAGAATGTTCGCAGCACCTATGCGCTTTCTGACTTTCCTTATCCCAAGGATTACCCTGAATGGCCAACGGGTGAACAAGTACAGAAATACATGTCTGCCTATGTGGATCACTTTGGGCTGGGGAACTCACTCAAACTCAATACAACCGTTGAATCTACCGTTTTCGACGACGATTCCCAAATATGGACCGTGATTACGACCGACTCGACCGGGAGTCATGAAGAAAAATTTGACTTCTTGGTTGTTGCAAACGGAATTTTCTCCGATCCCTACGTCCCCACGTTCATTGGTCAAGAGGAATTCCTCGCTTCAGGTGGAACAATTCAGCACACATGTGATTTCCACAGCGTGGACGAAGTAGCTGGAAAAGATGTTGTCGTTGTTGGGTTTGGTAAGTCTTCTTGTGATGTTGCCGCGGCCACCGTGGGCACCAGCAAATCCACCACGATCGTTGCCCGCAACATAATTTGGAAGATCCCCAAGAAGTTCAAGAACGTTCTCAACTACAAGATGCTGCTTCTGACACGAATGGGTGAAGCACTCTTTCCCTACGTTGAGCTAAAGGGCTTCGAGAAGTTTCTACATGGGAAAGGCAAGGCAGTTAGCTCTGGAATGCTCGGAAGTGTCCAATCCGTTGTGACTTCACAGTTCAAACTTGATGAAGTCAAACTCAATCCCAATACCGGATTAGACACGATAGTTCGGAGCACGGTCAGTTTGGCTTCCGACAATTTCTTTACATACGTGCAAGAGGGAAAATTGGTCGTAGAACGCGATACGGAGATCACCAAACTCGAACCAGGCGTAGCAACACTGGCCAACGGAAAGCAGATTCCCGCTGAAGCAGTAATTTGTGGAACCGGCTTTTATCAGCGAGTTCCATTCTTTTCTCCGGAACTCATGGAGAAAGTGACTGACTCGAAAGATAACTTCAGACTGTACCGACAGATCCTGCCAATTGGGGTACCTGGTTTGGCTTTCAACGGCTACAACTCTTCCTTCTTTAGCCAGCTCAATGCTGAAGTGGGGGCCTGGTGGATTGCTGCCTATTTGTCAGGCATGCTGGAGCTTCCAAGTGACTCCGACCAAACCAAATTTACGGACAAACGACTTGAATGGATGGAAGAACGCACGGAAGGCAAACATGCCCGAGGGACAAACATCATTCCATTTTCGGTTCATAATGTTGATGAATTACTCTCTGATCTGGACATGCATATCAGTAGTTTTAAGCGTTTCCAAGAATGGTTGCTCCCAATCGATCCTCGCAATTACGCTCCCTTGGAAGCGAAGTTGATTAAACGACGTAATGAACAACTTGCCAGCGGCTCGAAGTAGGAAGAGCTCGAGCGGCACGTAAATCCAGACCGATCCCGGTTATTCCATGAGAAGTGGGATGGCCGGGATCGCTTGTTCCGGCCCCATCGCGCTGTATCCGCCGTCGGCTGCCCAGTCTGCACCCGTGACAACGGATGCAGCGTCGCTGCATAGAAAGGCAATTACGCGGGCAACTTCGCGCGGGTCGCCGACTCGTTGAGTCAAATGGAATGGAGCCGCAACGGAATCGGTTTTTTCTCGGTTTCCGCCGGAAAGTGAATCCATAATTGCCGACCAGGTCCAACCTGGGGAAACCGAGTTCACGCGAATCCGATCGGGTGCGTAGTCCATGGCCATATTTCGAGTCAATTGCACCATTGCAGCTTTAGAGACCGGGTAGGTCCACCGCCCGATTTGTGCAACCTTTGAACTGATGCTGCTGAGATTCACTATCGATCCGCCACCGCGCTGAACCATAGTTGGACGAACGGCTTGTGCCAGAAGTGCAGCACTTGCCACGTTTACATTTAAAGTGCTGAGCCATTCATCACGCGTGCTCTCTGATCCGCTGTCAGCGTAGGAACATGCCAAGTTAATGAGGATGTCAATGCCACCAAACTTCTTTACGGCCTGAGTGACGATCTCATTCAGGCCGGCATCGCTCGTTATGTCAATGAGTAGTCCCGAAGCTGAGTCCCCGCAGGCCAACAACGCACGGTCGAGGCCTTCTTGGTCTATGTCGACTAAAAAGAGTTGCGCACCTTGTTCAACAAGTTCCTGTGCGACGGCAATTCCAAATAATGTGGCGGCACCGGTGAGTATTGCCACTTTGCCGGAAAGGGGAGCAGCATTCGTGGTCATAGAAAATTCCTCACTAATTTATGGCTGGCTGATACTCTCGTTAGCGCGAAACGCTAGATGGAATTCACTACCTTGCCAAGCCCATTTAGGGTTTCAGTATCCGCAAAACGCAGGAAATCTCTCAATGCGGATGCATATGGACCTGATTTGAATGACACTAGGTCCATGTCCGTGACTGAACTGCTCAATGGACACACGCTGTTTCGCACTCACGACTTGGACGACGCTCGTGATCAGGTCGCTCGAGTTTTTTGTCCGCATCGGCTCACGACATCTTCGTCCTCGGGGCGGGTCGACGCGGTTCATAATTCCGTTAAGTTAAAAACATTGTCACTGAACTACTTGGACTACGGTGCAGAAGTCAACATCACTCCGGGAGAGTTGAACTCCTTTTTCCTCATTCAGATCCCGCTTTCAGGTGGCGGAAGGGTGACTTGCGGCTCGGAAACCGTCGAGTCAAGTCCTCACATAGCGTCGGTGCCTTCACCGACCGAGCGCTTGGACATGACGTGGCAGGAGCGTTCCCCTCACCTTCTTATTCATTTCTCGCGAGAAAGTGTGGAGTCACGTCTTGAGGAGCTCATGGGCAAAAGTCTTTCCGCGCCGGTCCGTTTTGATCTTGCCATGCACATGGATGATCCGGGGATCAAATCATGGAGAAAAATAGTTGACCTTTTAGTCCAAAATTTCAATGAAGATCTCCCGGTACTGCATGAATCAATGCAGAGCGATTTGGAGTCGGCCTGCCTGACAGGTTTACTCACGGCCCAGCCGCATAATTATTCGGCTTGCCTGATTAATACTGCGGAACCAGCGGCTCCACGCTCCGTTCGCAAGGCTATGGCTCTGTGTGAGGAAAGGACCTATGACAACCTCACAATTAGCGAGCTGGCTCGGTATTTCAGGTGTCAGCGTCCGAAGTCTGCAGGAGGGTTTCCGGTCCTACATTGGGCTTTCCCCGACTCAGTATTTGCGCGAGGTGAGGCTCCGACGTGTGCGTGAGGATTTAAGCCGGGAGGAGAACCGTGATCGTACAGTTTCCGAGATAGCCGGCGGGTGGGGATTCACGCATATGGGTCGATTTTCACACTATTACTCCGATCGTTTCGGGGAATTACCTTCGGACACTTTGCGCGGTACTTAATCCGCAGGGTGGAGCAGTAGGTTTAAAGATTATGGTTAGCCAGTGACCACGGCCTCGAAGACTTATTTATTTCCAGCCGTCGTGGGCGCAGCGCTCTTTTTTCTGCCGTTAGGAGTGGTGGCGGTTGTTTTTGCACTCAGGACCCGACATCTGATTGAACACAACGATCTAGAAAGGGCAGCTGCTGCTTCCCGCCTGGCACGGCGATTCATGATTCTCACATTTTTCGCCGGCGGACTTATTTACCTGTTGCTTATTTTGGCATTTCTGGCCCTTGGTGCATTTAGTAGCTAGTCCGAGTTGGTCGCGACGCTACTTCGTCTGATTGCGCTACTACGCTTGCACAATGCCCCGCACCCCGCAAGGCCCTGTACTCGTTGTCGACTTCGGCGCTCAGTACGCGCAGCTGATTGCCCGGCGGGTGCGAGAAGTAAATATTTTTTCGGAAATTGTCGCCCACAGCATCACTGTCAGTGAAGTCCAGGCCAAAGCACCCTCAGCAATTATTCTCAGCGGCGGCCCTTCAAGTGTGTATGCAGACGGAGCGCCAGAGTTTGACTCCGCAATTTTTGCGCTGGGAATTCCAGTATTCGGTATTTGCTATGGCTTTCAATTAATGGCTAAGTCCCTTGGTGGAGAGGTCGCTCACACCGGCACGAGTGAGTATGGACGCACGGAACTTTCAACAGCAACTGCAAAGATTTTTTCCGATGTCCCCGAGAATATTTCCGTCTGGATGAGTCACGGCGACGCGGTCACTTCTGCACCGGAAGGTTTCAGCGTATGCGCTGTTTCTTCTGGAGCCCCTGTCGCAGGATTCGAAGACATTGTGAACTCACGCGCTGGCGTGCAGTTTCACCCAGAAGTTCTGCATTCAGAGTTTGGGCAAAAAGTACTCTCAAATTTTCTGCTGAACGTAGCCCAGTGCAATCAGAACTGGACCATGTCCAATGTAATCGACGAACAGGTCGCCAAAATCGCTGCTCAAATTGGTGAGTCCGAAGTGATCTGCGGACTGTCCGGCGGTGTTGATTCAGCCGTTGCCGCAGCACTCGTCCACAAAGCGGTCGGCGACCAACTCACATGCGTCTTCGTTGACCACGGGCTATTGCGCGCAGGCGAAGCCGAGCAGGTGGAAACCGATTACGTTGCCGCAACCGGGATCAAACTGGTTGTCGTTGATGCAAAAAATCGGTTCCTCGACGCACTCGCTGACGTCACCGATCCCGAAACGAAACGCAAAATAATTGGCCGCGAATTTATCCGGGTTTTTGAACACGCGGCAGCAGGTGTCGTCGAAAGCGCTGGTAGCACGGGCCACAAAGTTGAATTCCTTGTGCAAGGGACGCTCTACCCTGACGTTGTTGAAAGTGGCGGGGGATCGGGCACCGCGAATATCAAGAGCCACCACAATGTCGGCGGTCTCCCCGAAGACCTCGAGTTCACCCTTGTCGAACCATTGCGCACGCTTTTTAAAGACGAAGTCCGTCAGGTGGGACTTGACCTGGGACTACCGCCGGAAATTGTGTGGCGCCACCCGTTTCCTGGACCAGGTCTTGCCATTCGCATTATCGGTGCCGTCAACGAAGAACGGTTGGAAATTCTGCGCAAAGCTGACTTGATCGCCCGCGAGGAACTCACCGCAGCTGGCCTTGACCGCGATGTCTGGCAGTTCCCCGTCGTGCTTTTGGCCGATGTCAGAAGCGTTGGTGTTCAAGGCGATGGGCGCACTTACGGCCACCCGATTGTGCTGCGTCCCGTTTCCAGCGAAGACGCCATGACCGCCGACTGGTCCCGCCCTGCCCTATGACCTAATTGCCAAAATCTCTAACCGGATCACCAATGAGGTCACCGAGGTGAATCGAGTAACCCTTGACGTCACCAGCAAGCCCCCCGGCACCATCGAGTGGGAGTAACCCCCCCCTTGTCCGACTTTCCCAGTAACTGGGAAAGAAAGAGAAAATAGCCCCAAAAATTCGTTTTTTTGTCCGACTTTCCCAGTCTTGGGGTGACAGGTTTCCGAGTGAAGATTTTTCGATGAACTCGGGTGATGTAACCGGGGAGCGTGAACCTGCGGCCGAGACTTGATCCAGCAGAACGGATGACTCGGACAAAAATGGCACCTTTTGGGGCGTTTTTGTCCGGGTATCCCAGTTACTGGGAAAGTCGGCAAGGTGGTGGGCGGGTTGGTTACTCTGCCAGCATGGAATTCATTTATAACCTTGTCGTAATTCTGCACTTCATTGGTTTGGCCAGTTTGGTTGGCGGATTCATTGTTCAAATGAAGAGTGCCGACAAGGGCGTGAACGCCGCGATGTTCCACGGTGCGCTCACTCAACTAGTAACCGGTTTCATCATGGTGGGCATGGTGGAGGGTGGAGCAGTTGATGACGAACTCGACATGACCAAGATCAGTGTCAAGCTCGGCATCACCATTGTGGTGACGGTGCTGGCCTTTGCGGGCCGCAAGAAAACCCCACCGCAGGTTGCACTGTGGGGCGTTATTGGCGCGCTGAGCATCGCTAATATCTTTATTGCTGTTTTGTGGAGTTAATCCTCTAAGCGGTATTCACCACCCGAAAACTTTCCGCATAAACCTCAGGACCAAAGCCAGCTTCAAGTGCGGAAGCAGACATCCACGTGGTGACCCGACCACGGAGATCTTCCATGTGAGAGGTCTGGGAGTGGTGGGCAACGAGTGCATCAAGTTTGTGCTCAATGAACTCGGTGACGTCTTCGTAGTGGTTCACTTCGGGTGCGCCCATTACCCAGACTTCTCCAACACTCCATGCCTCAAGGCCTTCGTCGTGGAGCAAGCTCGGGTGGGCAAAGGGGTTTCGGGCATCGGGGTAGACCGCGAAAATTGCGGCTTCACCGGCGGCGAGGTGGTCCGGGTGCGCTGAATAAATCCGGTTCCAATTGCGCTCGGGGGATTGAATCAGAACCCGCTGCGGCTTGACCTGGCGGATTACGCGGCTAATGTCGCGGCGCAAATCCTGGCTTACCTGCAGGTCACCGTCTTTGTAACCCAGGAAATGAATGTCGGTAACGCCGAGTGCCGCACCGGCGGCACGTTGCTCAGCCTGACGGATCTTGGGAATCTCACTGCGCAGGACGGTGGGGTCGGCTCCACCGGCGTCCCCGTCGGTGCAAATGCAATAGCTGACCTGTATTCCTGCCTCCGTCCACTTGCGAACGGTGCCTCCCGCGCCAAAGTCGACGTCGTCGGGGTGGGCGGTGACTACAAGAACGCGCTCGATCTCCATCAGAATCCCTCTATGAATCGCTCAAAAACGAATTAATTATGAATTACATGGTTGTTCTTACTCGTGTGCATTAGCCACATGCGTCACTTTCGTGTCAGAGTATGCATGTGCTTCCCCACAGTACAGGGCATTCTGCCCTGCCTTCCCTTCGTGCGCTCCTGCGCGGTACGGGGATCTTTGTGTTTGCCACGGCCTTAATTCTGCAAGCAACCCCTGCGAGCGCGGACGGCGGTGGGTGGCAGTCGACCAACTGGACCGGTGTTCTCGCGGGCGCACCCGAACCCGGCGTTGGCCTGCCAGCAGTACCCGTGCCTGCGGGCGCTCCAGTAGCGCTGCCCCCCGAGTACGACGTTCACCCGGAGTACGAAGGTCAATCACAGTGCGACCCCGTCCCAAAACCAGGAACCCAGCGGTTAGCCGATTTAATCAAGGCAACCTATGGTGGGGATGAAACCGTGTGGATCCCACGTGATTGCGGGGTCGGTGGTCAAAGCGAACATAAAGAAGGTCGAGCAGTGGACTGGATGGTTAGTGTCCGTGACGCCGAGGGCCGGGCCGAAGCCGAAGCATTCTTGAATTGGTTACTTGGCCCAGACCAGTTCGGGGTTGAATACGGAAACGCGATCCGACTGGGTGTGATGTATATCGGTTGGAATGACCGAATCTGGCGCGGCTACGACATTATGAGAGGCTGGACCGAACTCAAAGGTTGTTTCGCTAAGCCAGACAAAGGTTCAGACAACACCTGTCACCGCAACCATATTCATATTTCACTCACGTGGGATGGTGCGTCCGGTCGCTCGTCTTTCTGGGATGGAACACCATTTACCGCACCGTTTTGTGCACGGGATAAAGCCTCTGCTGGCGGGGCGCCAGCAACCCGAGTGGGTGGCGTTGTTGCAGTTGACCAGGTCCGAGTCGTCGGAACTCGAGCTGGAACGGGTGTCAAAGAACGCTGTCGATTGCAACAGGATCGTTGGAAAGGTGACAGTCACCGAATTTTTGCGAAAGTGACAGGTGTTGGCGGGGTGCCGGCTGAGGGTGTTGCTGCAGTGCTGGTTCGCGTTTCCGCGCTGGGAACCAATGCGCCGACTACTTTGCGGGCATGGGCGCCAGGCGATGGCTCGAGCGTCCCCGTTGTCAAGGCACCAATTAACTCTGATGCATTTGGCGATGCGATTATCCCAGTCGCTTCGAATGGAACTATTGCGCTGGCAACATCGGCAGGGGCAACCGATGTCACGGTCGATGTACTGGGGTACTACCCCAATGGCTCTGAAGTAGAAAACAAGTCCGAAGTCGTTAGCGACACCGTGGTTGCACCGATGACCGAATTTGGGCCAACCCCAGCGCCTGTGCCAGAAGCACCGGCAGCCCCAGCCCCAGCACCTGCGGCGCCAGTCGGTCCACCCGAAGAAGGCGAATTCATTGGAATCGGCGCTGAACTGGGTTACGAATCGGTGAGTCAAGGCGCCATCCAGCCAGGGGAGACTCGAACGGTCACACTGAACTCCCTGCCCGCTGAAGCAACGAGCGCACTCGTTACCGTCACCACCAGTGAATCGACGAAAAAAGGCAAATTACGCATCGGGCAAATTGGTGAGAAAGTAAATGCGGCAACGCTGAAAGTTCGAAAAGCTAAAACGCGCACTGCGATTCTGGTAGTGCCCGTTGTGGGTGGCACGGTGCAGCTCTCAGCGTCAAAAAAGCCAACGGTTCAGGTGAAGGTCGAGGTGCTCGGGTACCGAACGAGCTCCCTGCCACTGAAGGCAAAAGGAATGTCTTCGCGCAAACTCGTGAATACCAAGTTTGATGGCACCGAGGTAAAACTGGCGAAGGTGACCGGCCTTGGCAAAGTGCCAAAGAAGAAGAAAAAGGTCGCCGCGGTAATTCTTAGGATTACCACTAAAGGCAAGGGTGCCGACGGTAGATTCGTCGGTTACGCCGTGGGTGGTGTAGATCGCGGATCACGCTCAGCAACTGTTGCTGCTTCGGGTAAGACAACATCAATTGTGGTGGCCGAAGTTGGGGATAAAGGACTAATAGCACTCGTCTCGAACGTTCCCACCAAAGCTAAAGTTCGGGTGATCGGCTTCATTCGGCGCTGACTTTCGCCATTGATTTTATTGTCGGAGGCACGCCCTAGACTGCACTAATGCCTGATTTGAGCCAGTCCCAGTTGTTTTCTGAACAGGAACCTTCAACACGTGGTGACAATTTGCTCGATGACCTGAATCCTGCACAGCGTCAGGCTGTTGAGCATCGCGGTGGCCCACTTCTCATAGTGGCGGGTGCTGGCTCCGGTAAAACTCGAGTGTTGACCCGACGGATTGCGCATCTACTCGCCACAGGGGACGCGACACCAGGGCAAATTCTCGCAATCACTTTCACCAATAAGGCCGCAGCTGAAATGAAGGAACGCGTCGCCGACATTGTTGGGCCAGCCGGGCGCACCATGTGGGTGTCTACTTTTCACAGTGCCTGCGTTCGCATTTTGCGCGCGGAAGCGCACCGCTTGGGAGTCAAGAGCAACTTCACAATTTATGACACTCAAGATTCACTGCGCCTGATCACCTTGATCCTCCGAGATTTCAACATTGACGCAAAAAATACCCGTCCGCGCATGGTGCTTTCCCGAATTTCATCGGCAAAAAATGAATTAGTTGACCACGAAACTTTTCTTACCAACACCCAATTGGCGTCGGACAAAGAAGCTGCAATTGAATCGGTTATCGCCCAAATTTACCGCGAGTATCAAAATCGATTAAACCTTGCGAACGCTTTTGATTTCGATGACCTGATTGGTTCAACCGTTGCGCTGCTGCAGTTGTTCCCCGAGGTGGCCAATATGTATCGCCGCCGTTTTCGCCAGATCATGGTAGACGAATACCAGGACACCAACCACGCGCAATACATGCTGATCAAGGAGCTGGTGGGAACCGTTGCGGTGTCGCCCGACTCACCTCCGCCAGGTGAGCTGTGCGTGGTCGGTGACGCGGACCAGTCGATTTATGCTTTCCGTGGCGCAACGATTCGGAACATTGAAGAGTTTGAGCGGGACTACCCCGATGCAGCCACGATCATGTTGGAGCAGAACTACCGGTCAACCCAGACAATTCTCAGCGCGGCCAACGCCGTAATCGCGAAAAACACTTCGCGACGGGCTAAGAATCTATGGACTGACTCGGGCGACGGGGATTTAATCAAGGTGTACGTGGGTGACGACGAACACGACGAGGCGTCATTTATTGCCCGCGAGATTGACCGAATGTCCGACGAAGGTGTTTCGCGGCCGGGAGACACCGCGGTCTTTTATCGCACGAATGCTCAGTCACGTGCGGTCGAAGAAGTCTTCATTCGCACCGGAATGCCCTATAAAGTCGTTGGGGGTGTTCGTTTTTATGAGCGCAAGGAAGTCCGCGATATTTTGGCGTACTTGCGCACAATTGCTAATTCGGCAGACGAAGTGTCCCTTCGTCGAATCCTCAACACACCAAAGCGTGGGATCGGGGACCGCGCGGAAGCAATGATCGGCGCCTATGCCGAACGCGAGCGGATTTCTTTTTTCGAAAGTCTGCAACGTGCGGCGCAGGTACCAGGTCTTGCAACAAGGTCAGTTACTGCGATCTCGAGTTTCGTTGAGTTAATGCAAGGGTTGCAGACTCTGTTCGAATCAGGAACTGAGCCGGCCATGGTGGTTCAGGCCGCTATTGAACAGAGTGGGTACCTCTCCGAACTTCGTGCATCAACCGACCTACAAGACGAAGGTCGAATTGAAAACCTCGCAGAGCTCGAGTCCGTAGCCGCCTCGTACTTGGTGGACAACCCGGAAGGCACGTTGATCGACTTTTTGGAAACTGTCGCGCTCGTAGCAGACGCGGATTCGATCCCTGAAGGTGAAGACCATGGCGGGGTGGTGACCCTAATGACCCTACACACGGCTAAAGGCCTTGAGTTCCCAACGGTTTTCCTCACTGGCATGGAAGAGGGAATTTTCCCTCACTCACGCTCATTGAGTGAACCTCGGGAGTTAGAAGAGGAGCGTCGTCTGGCATACGTGGGAATCACACGCGCTCGTCAACGTCTCTACTTGAGTCGCTCGCTGACCCGGTCGGCGTGGGGGAGCCCGTCAGCCAACCCTCAAAGTAGGTTCTTGGAAGAAATACCCGAGCAGAATCTGAAGTGGGAGCGCGAGGCACCACCCATGTTCGCCGCAAGTTCGAGTTTTGGTTCGAGTGGCTTGTCTGGCGCGGATTCGACAGTGCGCCGTGGCAGTAAGAGTGTGAGCGCGAATGTGATTTCGCTAAACGCGGGCGATCGGGTCACCCATGAAAAGTTCGGCATGGGAACAGTCATCGAAACAGGCGGCAGTGGTGACAAAGCGGATGCAACTATTGACTTTGGTGCCACAGGAACCAAGCGTTTGCTCTTACGTTATGCCCCGGTTGAGAAACTCTAAGAGTTCTCGCTCGACACCTTGGAAGCTGCGATAACTGCTGCTGCAACGGCTGGGGCAACATTGATGTCGAACACGCTGGGCACAATGTAAACGGGGGAGAGGGCCTTGTCTTTCACACAATCGGCGATTGCGTGAGCCGAGGCAATCAGAATTTCGTCGGTGATATGGATCGCACCGCTGTCCAGAAGGCCACGGAAAATCCCAGGGAAAGCCAAGACGTTGTTGATCTGGTTGGGGTAGTCGCTGCGACCAGTGGCTACGACCTTGGCAAACTTCGCTGCTTCAATTGGATTGATTTCGGGGTCAGGATTTGCCAGCGCGAACACGATCGAGTTCTGAGCCATTTTTTCGATGTCAGCTCCAGTGATCACATTGGGTTGTGAGACCCCAATGAAGACGTCCGAGCCGACCAAGGCTTCGCCCAAAGTTCCCTCGAAGTTATTCATGTTTGTTCGCTGCGCCAGCTCGGCGCGACTCGGATCGAGATCCTTCCGCGCACGTGACAGCACACCTTTTGAGTCAAAAAGGGTGATATTCGTGGCGCCGGCGTGCAAGAGAAGCTGTGCAACCGCCGCGCCAGCGGCACCAGCACCAGACATCACGATTTTCATGGAGGAAAGTTCCTTGTTCACAAGTTTCGACGCGTTGAGCAGTGCTGCCAATACCACCACGGCTGTGCCGTGCTGGTCATCGTGGAAAACGGGAATGTTGAGTCGTTCACGTAATTTACGCTCGACTTCAAAGCAGCGCGGAGCCGAAATGTCTTCAAGGTTTATTCCACCGAAACCGGGAGCAATAATCTCAACGGTTCGAACGATTTCGTCAACGTCTTGCGTGTCCAAACAAATCGGCCATGCGTCAACGTCTGCGAACTTCTTGAATAGGGCTGCTTTGCCTTCCATGACTGGCATTGCTGCTTCGGGGCCAATGTTTCCTAAACCGAGGACTGCAGAACCGTCGGTGACAACCGCAACGGTGTTGCGCTTAATGGTGAGGTTACGGGCGTCCGCGGGATTATTGGCGATCGCAGTGCAAACGCGAGCAACGCCGGGTGTGTAGGCGCGGGCGAGGTCGGTCCGATTGCGCATGGGCACTTTGACGCCAACTTCGATTTTTCCGCCGAGGTGAACGAGGAAAACCGAGTCGCTGACTTTGTTGACTTTGCAACCCTCGATAGCATTTAAGGTGTCGCGGATTGAATCGGCGTGATCGGTGTCGTGCACGAGGGCGCTGAGGTCAACAACGGTGGTTTCTGTTCCGGGGTCGGAGACGTCCAAGCCCGTGATCACACCCCCTGCGTCACTCACCGCGGCGATTATTTCACCTGAAGCATGCAGCTCGGGGGTTACATGCATTCGGATTGTGATCGAATAACCGGGCGCTTGAGTCATATGTTAATCCTAGGACGTTCGCAAGATCCGTTTTCGGACCGTGTGCCCGAAATTCTCTGCACGGGGTAGCCTTGCGCCATGAGTGTTGGTGCGCGTCCAGTTCGGGTGGTCATTGCAAAGCCAGGCCTTGACGGGCATGATCGTGGCGCGAAGGTAATTGCCAGGGCACTGCGGGACGCGGGCTTTGAGGTGATCTACACCGGACTGCACCAAACCCCCGCGGCAATAGCAGCTGCGGCAGTTCAAGAAGATGCAGACGTCATTGGAATTTCGATTCTTTCCGGTGCGCATTTGACGTTGTTTCCTGAACTCATGAGTGAACTTGCGCAAGCTGATGCATCCGACATTGCCGTGTTTGGAGGTGGGATTATTCCTGAGGCGGACATTCCTATCCTCAAGGCCGCTGGCGTAGCCGAAATATTCACGCCCGGGGCAACCACGCAATCAGTCGTTGACTGGGTCAACGAGAACGTGTCGGTCGCGCGGTAAAGCCTTGGTCAGTCGCACATACTCGAGTGCGTTCAAGATCACATGCATACCGTGTGATTCAAGATTGTTCATTCAATAGGCTTAGCCCGCACCTCGGACATGTCACCAATCAGGTTGATTTAGGGAGTTTCAGTGGATCTGTACGAATACCAAGCCAAGCAGCTTTTTGGAAAGCACGGGCTCCCCATCACAGCAGGTGACGTGGCAACAGACGTTGACGCTGCTGTCGCGATTTCCGAGTCGATCAACGGACCGGTAGTTGTCAAAGCCCAGGTCAAGACAGGGGGACGTGGCAAGGCGGGTGGCGTGAAGCTGGCGAAAGACCCAGCCGAAACCCGCGAGATTGCTACTGCGATTTTGGGCATGGATATTAAGGGTCACACGGTTCACAAGGTGTTGGTCGCCCATGCAGCCGACATTGCCGAGGAGTACTACGTGTCCTTCCTCCTTGACCGCGCGAATCGAGCTTTTCTTGCTATGGCCAGTGTTGAGGGTGGCGTTGAAATTGAAGAAGTTGCGGTTAACAACCCCGAGGCACTAGCAAAAATCAGGATCGATGCTCTTGAGGGCGTCACCCCTGAGAAGGCCCGCGAGATTGCTGCGGCCGCGAAGTTCGACGAAGCGATACAGGGTCAGGTAGCTGACATCTTGGTCAAACTCTGGGCGGTCATGGTCGCTGAAGACGCAACCTTGGTCGAAGTTAATCCTCTCGTGCTCACACCTACCGGTGAAGTACTCGCACTCGACGGCAAAGTGACAATCGATGACAATGCGGATTACCGTCAGCCCGAACACGCGTCATTTGACGACTCGAATGTGGACGACATTGAGACTCGCGCCAAGGCCATGGGTTTGAACTACGTAAAGCTCGAGGGTGACGTTGGCATAATTGGAAACGGCGCGGGTCTGGTCATGAGCACACTCGACGTCGTTGCTTATGCGGGTGAAGAGTTCGGGGACATTAAGCCTGCAAACTTCCTGGATATTGGCGGGGGCGCATCTGCTGAAGTTATGGCCAATGGTCTGGACATCGTGTTAAACGACCCCGATGTCCAAGCGGTGTTTGTCAACATTTTCGGCGGGATCACTTCCTGTGACGCGGTTGCCAACGGAATTCTGCAGGCGGTTGATCAGCTCGGGGACAGTGTTACCAAGCCGATAGTGTGCCGAATTGACGGCAATAACGCGGTTGTTGGCCGGGAAATCCTGACGAACTCGAATCACCCACTCATTGAACTGGTAGAAACCATGGACGCTGCGGCGCGCCGGGTAGCCGAACTCGCAGCAGCAAAAAAGGGAGCGTAATCCGATGGCAATTTGGCTCAATGAAGATAGCAAAATTCTTGTTCAAGGAATGACCGGTTCCGAAGGGACAAAACACACCCGACTCATGGTTGCTAGCGGTGCGAATGTCGTTGCCGGAGTTACCCCCGGCAAGGCTGGCGCAGACGTTGACGGAATCCCGGTATTCAACGACGTGGCGGCGGCAATGGCGGCGACGGGTGCAAATGTCTCCGTAGTGTTTGTCCCACCGAAGTTTGCCAAAGCCGCGGTCGAAGAAGCGGTCGACGCCAAAATTCCTTTGTGTGTTGTTATCACTGAAGGTATTCCCGTGCATGACAGTGCGCAGTTTTACCAGTACGCCGTCAACGCGGGAACCACGAGAATCATCGGTCCTAACTGCCCGGGAATTATTAGTCCAGGCAAGTCGAATGCCGGGATCATTCCCTCCGACATTACGAAACCGGGTCGAATTGGTTTGGTGTCAAAGTCAGGCACACTGACCTACCAAATGATGTACGAGTTGCGAGACTTTGGTTTCACAACCTGCGTGGGAATCGGTGGCGACCCCATTATTGGCACAACCCACATTGACGCCCTTGAAGCGTTCCAAAACGACCCAGAAACTGACGCGATTGTCATGATCGGTGAAATTGGTGGTGACGCGGAAGAGCGCGCTGCCGCGTATATCAAGGATCACGTGACCAAGCCGGTTGTCGGTTATGTCGCCGGATTCACAGCTCCAGAGGGCAAGACCATGGGTCACGCGGGTGCGATCGTTTCAGGTTCCTCTGGAACTGCAGTTGCAAAACAAGAGGCACTCGAAGCGGCCGGTGTTCAGGTCGGTCGTACGCCAAGTGCAACGGCAGACCTAATGCGCAAGATTCTCTCGTAGTTTTCCTGCCCAAATTATCCCCACTGAATTATCCTGGTAAAGGCACTGTGTGCCGCGACCAAAAGTGGCCACGGCAAAGGTAGATTGAACCCGTGAGTCAGCAGGCACCGCCGGACGTATCGATTCCTGTGGAGCAGGTCGAGTCCATCTCCTTGCGCGCACGACTTCACGGGGCGAGCGCATCCGTTGCGGTTGGTTCAGTCGTATGGGCTGTGCTTTACGCGTTTCGGGTAATAGCTGTGACAGTGGTGATCTCCGCTGTCGTGTTACTTCCCACTTTGCTGTTTGGTGGCGATCGCCCAGAAAGTGTGAAGGGCTACCTCGATGCGATCACATGGGGCTGGCTAGCCCTCAACGGTGTTCCGCCTCAACTTGGTTCGGCCACGATCACGCTGGTCCCTTGGGGTTTAGCGGTTATCCCTTGGGCTTTGCTGTTTGGGGCTGGACGCTCGTATGCGCGGCGAAATCCAGATGCTGGGCGCTGGCAGGTTGTTGGCGGCGCAATCATGATTGTGCTTTATGTAGGCTCGGTGTTCGCCGCCGCGCAATTCACTACTTCCATCAATGTTTCATTTGGTGGAACGTTCTCGCTGCTCATTTCGTTGGCGATGGGAATTAGCGCTGTCTCAATTGGGATTCTTCAAGGGGTACGCGAGGAATTCACCGACCGAATCCCAACCCTTCTTCGTTTCGTTGCCACGCGTGGTGCAGGAGCTGTGCTCGCAATGCTCGGTGTCGCCGCGATTGCACTGGCCCTACGTCTGGTTCTCAACTTCACGTCGGTATTGGATCTATTCGTCGAATTGAACCCTGGCTGGAGTGGCATCCTGGCAATCGTGGCCTTAACCCTGGGGTACGTCCCGGTCTTGGTTGTCTGGAGCGCCTCGTATCTCATGGGCGCAGGTTTCAGCATTGGCCCGGACGTCATGGTTTCGCCATTTATTCCGGTGACAGCGCCCACGCAACTCCCACCGTTCCCGCCCCTTGTCGCCATACCGGAAACCGCAGGTGCGCTCGCGTGGCTGCTCCCCGCTTTGGTCGTGGTAATCGGCGTGATCTGGGGGGTTGGAATTTCTAAAGGGTTAAATAAAGAAAGTGCCCTAATTCGCATGGTGATCGGTTTCGCGGTGGCCTGTGTGGCGGCAGCAATTTTCTTCGTCCTAGCGCTCATGTCCCTGGGGGATTTGGGCGACGTTCGGTTGGTTGCCCTCGGACCGGATCCGGTGTTGTCAGCCTCACTTTTCTGGATTCTTTTGGCCCTTGGAATCACTCCGGCCGCTGTTCTACCCGCGAAAACTTTCACGCGTGAGCGCAGGGCAAAGATTTCAAGTGTCCCGCCGGTCAAGGAAGACGTAGAGGTAGAGGTAGGGGTAGGGGTAGAGGCAGTGGTGGAAACACGTGAGTGAAAACGTGAACTCTGTCCGGATCGGTTCGGCACTGGGCTGGGCGCGAGTTGCTTATGCCAAGAACGTGCTTTCTTTCGTTGCACTTTCGGTCGTGGTCATGATCCTTCAGTTTGGTCAGCAATTCGCGGCAGGACCTTTTACCGAAACCTTTAGCCGCTGTGTTGAAGCCGGGGGAACGGACGATGTGTTGAATTCGACCGCGATCGCGAATTGCTTTGAGGCTGACATGGGTTCCCTTTTGCTCGTTCTCCTCATGGCCTTTGTTTTTGTGGTGGCGTCCTTCCTTGCAACCGCGGGAGTAATTCGCGGCGCGCTTTATGTCACTCTCGGGAGAAAAATAGGTTTTGCCGACACATTCACCGGCCCCTATTTCGGGGCATTCGCGCTGACTGCGCTGCTGATCATGGTCACGTTTGTGGCGGGACTCTTTCTTTTCATCGTGCCTGCGATTCTGGTGATTCTGCTTTTTCAGTTTGCCCCATTTTTCGCGTTGGATCGAGGGTTGGCACCGTTCCAATCATTGAAGGCGAGTGCGGGATTGGTCCGGCGCAACTGGCCACTTGCAATTCTGCTACTGCTTTTCAGCGCTGCGGCATATCTGATTTCAGGATTGTTCTGGGGGATTCCTACTGTGCTGTTTTTGCCGCTCGCGGCACTCGTGACCGCATACGCCTACCGCAGCATCCAAGGCGAAATGGTTGACCCCTTCGCGTGAACGCGCGCTTAGTCGTCCTGGCTTCGGGAACGGGGACTCTCCTTGAAGCCCTGTTAGATTCCAGCATTGGTGGTCAGGTTGTAGGGCTGGTGAGTGACCAGCCAGAATCCCGAGTTGTTCATGTCGCCGAATCGCGGGGGATCTTTACTCGTTGTGTGTCACTAGGTGATTACAGTTCGCGGGAATCCTGGGAGAGTGACCTGCTGGCTCAAGTAAGCGAATTAGGCCCTGACTTAATCATCGCTGCAGGCTTCATGCGAATACTGAGTCCCCAATTCGTTGATCAATTCCCCCGTCAAATAATCAATTCACACCCGTCCCTGCTTCCACTTTTCCCCGGAGCGCACGCGGTTCGAGACACAATGGCCGCGGGGGTCAAAGTCACCGGATGTACCGTTCATTTTATTGACCACGGTGTAGACACCGGAGAAATAATTGCCCAACAACAGGTGTCAGTACAGCCGGGTGAGAGTGAGTCTGAACTACACGAAAGAATAAAGCTCATTGAGCGCAGGCTTCTCCCCAGAAGTATTGAACAACTGATTGAGTCCCATAGTGGGATCTCGAATTTTGGAAAGGGAACTAAGTGACACTCCGGCCGATTAAACGGGCCCTAATTTCAGTCTATGACAAGAGTGGAGTCGTGGAACTCGCACAAGTTCTCACCGAATATGGAGTGGAAATAGTGTCAACGGGCAGTACGGCAGCCACGATCGAGGCAGCTGGTATTTCGGTTACCCCCGTTCCTGCAGTTACGAACTTTCCCGAGTGCCTCGACGGGCGCGTGAAGACACTTCACCCCGGAATTCACGCGGGCCTGCTGGCAGATTTGCGCAACCCGGATCATGTATCGCAACTTTCAGACCTAAATATCAAGCCATTTGATTTGGTTGTGGTCAACCTGTATCCGTTTAACGAAACGGTCGCAAGGGGGGCGGTCATCGATGACTGCATTGAACAGATCGACATTGGTGGTCCAGCCATGATCAGGGCATCGGCAAAAAACTTTGCCAACGTGGCCGTTGTCGTCTCACCCGCGAGCTATGAGTCGGTAGTGAAAGCGATCAGGGACGGTGGCACGTCGGTGCAAGCGCGAGCAATACTCAGTGCTCAGGCTTTTTCGCACACTGCAACGTACGACATTGCGGTTGCAACCTGGATGTCAACGGTTGTCTCACCCGACGACAGTGAATTCCCGCGTTGGCGGGGAACGGCTTGGACCCGCAGTGAAGTACTGCGATACGGGGAGAATCCGCACCAGAGTGCGGCTTCATATGTCGGGGTTGGCCACGAAGTAGGCGTGGCGAACTCGCGGCAGTTGCATGGAAAACCCATGTCCTACAACAACTTTATTGACGCTGACGCCGCACGCCGCGCGGCCTTTGACTTTCTCGAACCTGCCGTCGCGATTATTAAGCACGCGAACCCATGTGGAATTGCCTCGGGTCTTGACATTGAAGAGGCCTACCGCAAAGCACATGCCACAGACCCCGTGTCTGCTTTCGGGGGAGTCGTTGCCTCGAATCGACCGGTGACACTGGAATTCGCATCGGCTTTATCGGGTGTTTTCACCGAAGTGATCATTGCGCCTGAATTTGATCCGGACGCTTTAATCGCACTGAAAGAAAAGGCAAATCTGCGGATTCTCGTGGCTCCAGGACCACACCCGGGCCGCCGAACCGAAGCCCGCACGATTTCAGGCGGCCTGCTTGTTCAAAGCGTTGACACAATCGACGACAGCGGAGACAATCCGGCCAACTGGACGCTAGAAAGTGGCGATCCGGTCAGTGCCGCGACACTGCAAGACCTCGAGTTCGCTTGGCGTGCCTGCCGATCGGTTAAGTCAAACGCGATTCTGTTGGCCAAGAATTTGGCTGCGGTGGGAATTGGAATGGGACAGGTTAATCGTGTCGACTCCGCGCACCTTGCGGTAAGTCGCGCAGGGGATCGAGCTACAGGTTCTGTGGCGGCCTCTGATGCCTTTTTCCCTTTCGCTGACGGACTTCAGGTTCTCCTTGACGCGGGCGTCACCGCGGTAGTCCAACCGGGTGGCTCAGTACGCGACGCAGAAGTGATCGCGGCGGCCCAGGCTGCAGGCGTGAGTATGTATTTCACGGGAACTCGTCATTTCTTCCATTAATACAGGGCAAGGTGTGAGCAGCGCAAAGGTGTTTATTCCCATCACATTTTTGGTGGGATCACTCACGGCTTGGCAGGCACGAGCCAATGGGGAGCTAGCCGTTCTGGTGGGGAGCGGCCTCGAAGCGGCAGTGTGGAGTTTTGGCTCGGGTTTAATCATGTTGACAATCCTTTTGGCTGTTAACCGGCGCATTCGGGCTGGTGTGGCAAAAGTAGTCCGGGGTCTACGCAATCGCGACTTTCCACGTTGGCACATTCTTGGTGGTGTGCTCGGCGGCACATTTGTTGGAGTGCAAGCGAGTGTCGTTCCACTGATCGGGGTTGCTCTTTTCACCGTGGCCGTTGTTGCGGGGCAAAGTTCAAATGCACTGCTAGTTGACAGAATTGGGTTAGGGCCGGCAGGTGTGGCTGCGATCAGCCCGATCCGCGTTATTGCCAGCGCTTTGGCTGTGGGTGGCGTGCTGGTTGCAGTGTCCAATCGACTGTCAGGGGAGGTATCGGTATTGCCCGTTGCACTGTCATTTCTAGTTGGGGCATTGATTTCGGTTCAACAGGCGATCAACGGCCGAATCGGAATAACGGCCGGGAACGCTTTTTCTTCAACGTGGTTCAACTTTGTTTTTGGAACGACCGCATTAATTGTTGCCTCAGCCACCCAAGTTTTTTGGGGCGATATGTACGTCTCAGCGCTCCCGAGTGACTCGTGGTGGGTGTACACCGGCGGGATCGTCGGCGTCGTGTACATCGCCATGTCAGTGTGGGTTGTTCCCAAGGTGGGTGTGCTGATCTTCGTTCTGATTTCAGTGAGTGGTCAATTAACTGGCGCGTTAATTCTGGATCTGCTCATGCCCACCAGTGGAACCGTGATCACACCTACGCTGTTTATTGGTGTCGGTCTGACGTTCGTGGCTGTTGTGCTGTCAATTCTTCCTCGACTTCTGCGAAAGACGGATAGCAGTCCTAGGTCGACGAAACCCACAGCACGCAACTAATGCGATCCGGTGCCGGCAGTTGGTAAGCATGGGAGAGACTAGTCTCATGATTCTTGACGGGAAAGCCACAGCCACCGTGGTTAAAGCTGAACTCAAAGTTCGAGTCGAGGCACTCAAGGCCAAAGGGATAGTGCCTGGGCTGGGCACCGTACTCGTGGGGGATGACCCCGGTTCCCACGCATACGTGGGTGGGAAACACAAGGACTGCGCCGAAGTTGGGATTTCCTCAATCCGCGTGGACATGCCCGCCGACTCAACCCAAGTAGAAGTCGATGCGAAGATAACCGAACTCAACGTTGACCCAGCGGTTACCGGGTACATAGTTCAACTCCCGTTGCCCAAGCACCTTGATTCAAGCCGGGTCTTAGAGCTCATGGAGCCGGGCAAAGACGCTGACGGGCTGCATCCCATGAACCTTGGCCGCCTTGTGCTCGGGATCCCCGCACCACTTCCGTGCACTCCTGCCGGAATCGTTGAGTTGCTGCGTCGCTATGAAGTTCCCATTAATGGAGCGCACGTGGTGATTGTCGGTCGCGGAGTCACAGTAGGTCGACCACTGGGCCTATTACTTACCCGCAAGAGTGAAAACGCAACAGTCACTTTGTGTCACACGGGCACTAAGGACCTGTCAGCTGAACTCAAGCGCGCCGACATAATCGTTGCAGCCGCTGGTGTTCCTGGGATCGTAAAGGCAAGTGATGTCAAGCCGGGTGCCGCAGTCCTTGACGTGGGTATCACACGCACAGACGCCGGCCTAGTAGGTGACGTTGCACCCGATGTAATAGACGTCGCTGCTTTCCTGGCCCCAATGCCCGGCGGCACAGGTCCCATGACGCGCGCAATGCTCCTAGCGAATGTTGTCGCACGCGCCGAGGAACTCGCCACAGGTTCATAGACAAATGGCAAATTCAGACAAGGAAAACGTGCGGCACTTACCGCGATCGCGTCTGCGCGAATGGCCAATTTCACTGGTTCTGCTCGGGATTGGTTTATCGATGATTTTCGTGGCAACCGACCATTTTCGGCGAGGCTCAGTGGTTC
>Ga0208770_1000206_pt1 | contig 43734 bp, 34 predicted proteins | sample AntAceMetag02UK9_FD_184771 | JGI IMG/M metagenome (GOLD analysis project Ga0208770, IMG submission 184771) | Saline lake microbial communities from Ace Lake, Antarctica - Antarctic Ace Lake Metagenome 02UK9 (SPAdes) (version 2) | ecosystem: Environmental > Aquatic > Non-marine Saline and... | reverse complement strand
TTCGAGGGCTTGGAAATAATGAAGAAGGCTTTGCTCTCTGGAAAAAGCTTAGACTATACCACCGAAGAAGCCTTGTAGAGACGGCTTTTTCCAGACTAAAAAGCCTTTTTGGAAATAGACTTAACAACAAAAAATATCAGAATCAAAAAGCCGAAATTGAGTTTCGTTTACATGCCTTGAATAGATCTCTTCAATTTCAAAATTAAAAAAATTAATTGACTTCAGAAAGAGTCGCCTTAAGATCTGATTAAAGCAACAACGCCCATTAGAACTCTAAAATCAACTAGGAATTCTCTTATATTTTCTTATTAAAGAATTCTTTAATAATTAATAAATATCTCAATTTATGTTTTCTATTAAAGCTAAAAATCGTTAAAATTGCTCCAAAATTGAAATAAAGAGAACAGACCTATGAAATATTGCTTATCACCTTTTAAAACAGTTCGTTTCAAAACTCGCGTTGTTCCTGTCGGAAAAGTTCTTGTGGGCGGAGATCAACCTGTGCGCATCCAATCGATGACCACTTCTGATACTCGTGACAGCGAGAAGACTGCAGAGCAAATCATGCGCCTAGCAGATGCTGGCTGTGAAATAGCTAGAGTCACCGTGCAGGGAATGAAAGAAGCTATGAGTTGCGAGCGCATCAAATCTATCCTTGTTCAGAAAGGTTATAATATACCTTTAGTCGCTGATATCCACTTTTTTCCCAAAGCCGCCATGACCGTTGCAGACTTTGTAGATAAAGTACGTATTAATCCAGGCAACTATGTAGATCGAAGAGCTTCATTTCAAGTTTTAGAATACTCAGACGCTGAGTATAAAAGTGAACTTGAGCGTTTAGAAGAAAAATTTTCCCCTTTAGTTGAAAAATGTAAAAGACTCAAAGTTGCGATGCGTATCGGAACAAACCATGGATCTTTATCTGATCGAGTCATGAACAGATTTGGAGACTCTCCAGCTGGAATGGTTGAGTCTGCTTTAGAGTATACAAGAGTCTGCAGAAAACTTGACTATCACGATATTATCTTCTCAATGAAAGCTTCAAATACACATGTCATGATTCAAGCTTATCGCATGCTTGTTGCACGTATGATGGAACTTGGATGGGACTACCCACTACACCTTGGGGTCACTGAAGCTGGAAATGGAGAAGATGGACGTATTAAATCCGCTGTAGGTATTGGATCTCTCCTCTTAGATGGACTAGGCGACACCATTCGTGTTTCTTTAACTGAAGATCCTTGGTATGAAATAGATCCTTGTAAGCGTTTAATTGCATTAGCTGAAAGATACCAAACCCAAAAGCCTTCTCTCCCTTTTGTGGAAAAATTAAGAACTCCTTTTGAGTATCAGAAAAGATCGACAAACATCATGAATAAGCCTCTCCATAAAGATGGCTCTGTCTATTTGAAAGTTACAGAAGAAGATCTTCTAAAAGAAGATTTCTACAAAGCTGTAGGTTTTGAAATTGAGGCAGGATCGATCACTAAAACGATTGCAACTGTAGACGGCCTAATTTTAAATCAGTCCGTAAGTCATCCCCTTGCTCAAGAAAAAATTCAAGAGCTTCAAGATATGAAAGTCGGTATTTTTTATAATGATCAACCTGGAGTTAGTTCGCATTCCTATCTAAGAATTGAAGAAGGCGATGATCTTAAAAAGATTCAAAACTTAGAAAGAATAGATCTAATTTTACTCAAACTCAATCGTGATCGCACTCACTTTGCTAGAAACGTCTTTGAACACTTAAAGCAAAACAAGATGCGCATTCCAGTTATTTTGGAAACTAACTATGAACTTTCTAAAGACGATATTTGTATAGCTCTAGGTGCGGAAATAGGCTCTCTTCTCTGTGATAGTTTAGGAGAAGGTGTACTTGTCGATTCTCCTTGCTCTCTCAAAGACAATCGAGAACTAGGTCTAAACTTACTACAAGCTTGCCGCCTAAGATCTTCTAAAACAGAATTCATTTCTTGCCCTTCTTGTGGACGCACTCTATTTGATTTACAAAGTGTTACTAAAAAAATTCAAGAACGGACCGAGCATCTTCCAGGTGTTAAAATCGCTATTATGGGATGTATTGTAAATGGGCCAGGAGAAATGGCTGATGCAGACTTTGGTTACGTAGGTTCTAAAACAGGTATGATTGATCTATATCTTGGTAAAGAGCGTGTAGAAAAAGATATCCCTTATGCTGAAGCGGTTGAACATTTAGTAGATTTACTAAAGAAACACGATGTTTGGATTGAACCTAAAAAAATCGTTAACGCCGCACTATAGGCAAAAAATTAACCCGAGGAGAAATATGATCAATAACACAAGCCCTTTCTATAGAAGACTACTTAGTCCTTTCTTATTTTTACTGCCTTTGAGTTCATTGGCTTATGGTTCTACTGATTATTATTATTCACAGCAAATAAATACCCTTCAAGGCATAGAAGCGAGTGTAACCAAAACAATTACAGAAAGTGAAAAGCTATCTGATCTAAAACCTGCTTTGCTTAATTTCTTTTCACTACTCTCGGCCCAAGGTCATATTCAAAGAGCTGGCACAGATCAAGAAGTGAGACCTTGCTTCGTCAATGTACAAGGGCTTATTGAACAATCACTCGCCTACGCATTACAACGAGGAGAAATAACTGATTTAACTGGAATAATTCATACTCCTACACCAGCAACTCCTCTTTGCACAGATGGCCAAATTACTGATCGTCTCGTTCACCCTTCAATGCAAAACGACGAGTCCCGTATTTTTACTGTGAGAGCCAGAGCTAATATCCTAAGAGACTACCTTGATATGGGTGGAAAGCTTTTTGTTGTCTATCCTGAAGGCGGTTTACAAAAGAGATCGGAGGAACAACAAAACACCTATCTAACTGCACTCCAAGAGTATTCTCAAAACCTCCATAACCATGAGCTTCAGATAGATCATATGGATAATGACATGGTAGGCGCTACCTACCTCTTTAAAGATCAGAGTGGAGAGGAATACATGTTTAGTATAAGGGCGACACAAGCCAATGCTCCTGTAGAGGACAATGCATGGGAGATGTGGTTTGGTAAATCTAATCAACCAGAGATTGCCCAAAGAATAGAAAGGGTACGCTCCTACCTAAATGAATTAAACGGACCACTTCTTACATTAAATTGAGAATGAGACCTTAGAAACTCTATGAGATCAAACTTAAGAACCTCTTATCGTAAGGTAAGAGGTTTTTTTGTTAAAAAAGCAACAAGAGAGCTATGAGGTGACACCTATAGACTCAAGCACTTCTTTTAGAGATCTAATAAAGTAATCGATCTCATCAAAAGTATTATAGAAAGAAAATGAAATACGAAGAACGGAAGTCTGATTAAAACGTTTAAGTCCAGGCTGAGCACAGAGATGACCTGACCTTAAAGCGATTCCTTTTAGATCGAGCAAAGTTGCAATATCTAAAGGATGAACGCCCTCAATTACAAAAGAGATAAGAGATCCTTTTTTTGGAGACTCTCCTAGAATTTTAAGACCTGCTATTTTTTTCAATCTAGAGGTTGCGTACTTAAGAAGCTCAAGCTCATAAGATTTTATTGCTTCTAATCCTATTTCATTTAGGTAGTCAAGGACTACTCCAAAAGCAAGAATGCCTGCAATATGGGGAGTCCCGGCTTCAAATTTGAAAGGGAGCTCGTTGTAGGTGATGCTATCAAAGCTCACAACTTCGATCATATCGCCTCCGCCTTGATAAGGAGGCATCTTGTCTAAGAGTTCTTTTTTTCCATAAAGAACACCTACACCTGTAGGGCCATACATTTTATGTGCAGAAAAAGCGTAGAAGTCGAGATCTAGAGCTTGAACGTCTACTTTTTGGTGAGCCACACTTTGTGCACCATCTATAGCAATTTTAGCTTTTGATCTTTCTCTGACAATTTGCACAATTTCTTCAAGAGGGTTTTCCACTCCAAAAGCATTTGAGATGTGAAATAGGGAAACCAATTTTGTCTTTTCATTTAAAAGCTTTTTCAAAGCTTGAAGATCGAGCTCTGCAGAATCCAAAACAGGAATGATTTTTAAGTGGGCCTTTTTTCTTTTACAAAGTAGCTGCCAAGGCACTAAATTCGAGTGGTGTTCTATCTCAGAAATTAAGATCTCGTCCCCTTCTTGAATGAAAGCTTCTCCGAAAGAAAAAGCTAGAAGATTGAAAGACCCGGTTGTTCCTGAAGTGAAAATAATTTCTTTTTCAGATGAAGCATTAATAAAAGCTTGGAGCTTTTGTCTGACTTCGTGTTGAAGCGTGGTTGCTTTTTCTGAGAGCTCGTAAACTCCTCTGTGAACCGTTCCCGATTCTTCTTCATAATATTTCGTTAGTGCTTTTGAGACGCAAGCGGGCCTTAAAGTCGTGGCTGCACTGTCTAGATAAACTAAAGGGCGCCCTCTCATCTTTTGAGAAAGCATAGGAAAATCTTTTCTAAGGCTTTGAAAGTCTTGAGTGGTCATGAAGCCTCAAAATAACAGGCTAATTTTTGAGCCAAGAGCCCTTTTAAAATTTTGGAAGGCATAGCCTCTACAATTTCATCACAGAATCCTCTTAAAAGGATTCTTTTGGCTGTCTGAGCTGAAAGCCCCCTCGATCTAAGGTAAAAGAGCTGCTCTTGATCTATCTGCCCTGTCGTCGAGCCGTGAGAGGCTTTAACGTCATCTGCAAAAATTTCTAAGTTCGGTTTACTGTAAACATTGGCATCATCACTCAAAAGAGTGTTATGATTGAGTTGATAAGCATTTACTTGTTGAGCAATTGATTCAATCTTGATTTTCCCCTCAAAGCTCACTTGACTCTCTTCATCTACAAGATTTTTGACCAACTGTCGAGAGTAGCCTTCCGGAGCTTGATGCTCCATCAAAATATGGATATGTGCTTCTTCTTTTCCTCTGAGAGCACAAAGAGCTAAAATTTCAGATCGTATATGCGCTTCTTGCTGTTCAACCTGGTAACTTGATCTGATTTTAAAAGTATCTAAAGTTCCTTGGATATGCTGAAACTCACTTTCTCTTTTTTGCTGTACTCTAAAAGATTCGAACCTAAAGCCGGTTGTATTTATAGAGGTATGTGCATGATGAACCTTAGCATCTCTATCCAAAATGAATCCTTGATAAGGACACGCTAAAAGATTTGGAGCATCTTGATTGTAAGTCGTTGTAGAGACTTTTAACGCTGCATTTTGCCCTAAGGAAAAAAGACTTAAGGGAGCTACAAAAGAAGAGGCCTTGGCATCTGACACTTCTATGATAAAGAGTTCTTTTTCACAGTGGGTGTTTTTAGGAACATAAACAAAAAGACCTTCTTGATGAAGAGCAAGACTCAAAAGCGCAAAAGGATCTTGTTCTTTTTTTAAAGCATTTTCAAAGTAGTTTTTTAAAAAAATACCATAGGTTTGAACAGCTTCAGTAAAAGGGAGAATTACAAGTGTGTCTTCAACTTCTTCAAACTGGGAATACCTAGGCAAAAATCTACCATTATAAAAAAGAAGATAGTTTTCATTTTCAAAAGGTTGCACTGCAACATCTATGAGGGTTTGACTTGGGTGTTCGAGCTTATGATTTTCAAGAGTATTTTGATACAAACCACCCATCTTCAGATATTGAAAGGCCTCATCTTTAGTGCCAGGCAATCCCCTCTTTTCAAAAGCTTTCCAAGCTTTTTTTCTAAACTCAAGCAAGGAATCATCTGCTCTAAAAAAGGTCTCTAAAGATTTTTGAAATTGATCTTTTGTATCCAGTTGTGTGGTCATCTTATCCGTTCTTTTGCATTAAAAAATCATACCCTTTCTGCTCAAGTTCATGAGCAAATTCTGCATTTTCTGAGCAGACTATTTTTCCATCAATAATAACATGAATAATATCAGGCTTTACATAATCAAGTAAGCGTTGGTAATGAGTAATTAGAAGAACTCCTTTTTCTGGACTTCTCTGTTCATTAATTCCCTTAGCCACGACTTTCATTGAATCGATATCAAGTCCTGAATCTGTTTCATCTAAAATAGCAAATTTAGGCGAAAATATATTCATCTGTAAAATTTCATTTTTCTTCTTTTCTCCACCTGAAAAGCCTTCGTTCACACTTCGCTCTAAAAATTCAGGTCTCATATCAAGTGTTTTCATTTTTTCTGTTAGAAGTGCATCAAAATCAGTTTGAGAGAGTTCTTTTTTCTCTTGCGCTTTCAGCTGAGCCTTGAGACTTTGATGCATGAACTCTTTGTTTGTAACTCCAGGAATTTCAATGGGGTACTGAAAAGATAAAAAGAGTCCCAAATGCACTCGTTCTTCAGGCTCAAGTTCCAAAATATTCTGCCCTAGAAAAGTAATTGATCCTGAAGTTACTTGATAGCCTGGATGGCCTGCAAGCACTTTAGCAAGCGTAGACTTTCCCGCTCCATTAGGACCCATAAGTGCATGAACTTCACCGGAAGCTATACTCAAAGTTACCCCTTTTAAAATTGGGGAGCCTTCTACATCAACGTGTAGATCTACAATTTTTAACATACTTATCCTACAGAGTGTTCTAATTTTAAAGTTAAAAGGCGCTTAGCTTCTTCTGCAAATTCTAAAGGAAGTTCTTTAATAACATCCTTGCAAAAGCCATTTACGACCATATGGATGGCATCTTCTCTTGAAAGTCCCCTAGCTTGGAGATAAAAGAGTTGTTCCTCATTCATTTTAGAAGTGGAGGCTTCGTGCTCAATCACTCCAGTTTTATTTTTGACTTCAATCACAGGGAAAGTGTTGGCTGAACATTTGTTCCCTACAAGCATGGAGTCACACTGAGTGTAATTTCGAGCATTTATTGCCTTTGGGAAGAACTTAACGAGTCCTCGGTAACTATTGTGAGACTGATCCGCTGAGATACCCTTGGAGATAATCGTTGAGCGCGTATTTTTTCCTCTGTGGATCATTTTGGTCCCTGTATCCGCCTGCATGAATCCGTTGGTTAAAGCAACTGAATAAAATTCACCTTGCGAATAGTCCCCTTGTAAAATACAGCTTGGATACTTCCAGGTTATAGCAGCTCCTGCTTCAACTTGCGTCCAAGAAATCTTAGAGTAATCTCCTTTGCAGAGCCCTCTTTTGGTCACAAAGTTATAAACTCCACCTTTTCCAGTTTTAGGGTTCCCGGCATACCAGTTTTGTACGGTTGAGTACTTAACCGTCGCATTTTTATGTGCCACGATCTCTACAACAGCAGCATGGAGCTGGTTCGTGTCAAAGGCTGGGGCTGTACACCCTTCTAAATAACTTACAGTAGAGTCCTCTTCTGCGATAATCAAGGTGCGTTCAAATTGTCCAGATTCTTCATCATTAATTCTAAAGTAGGTTGAAAGCTCCATAGGACATTCAACTCCCTTAGGGATGTAGACAAAAGAGCCATCTGTAAAAACAGCTGAATTAAGCGTTGCGAAGTAATTGTCACCAATAGGAACAACAGAACCCATATATTTTTGAATGAGATCAGGGTATTTCTGAATCGCCTCTGAGATCGAGCAGAGAACGACTCCCGCTTCTTCAAGTTTTCGTCTGAAAGTAGTTCCTATAGAGACTGAATCAAACACAACATCTACTGCGACATTCGTGAGCCTTTTTTGCTCATCTAGTGGAATCCCAAGCTTCTCAAAGGTTTTAATAAGCTCTGGATCGACGTCATCAAGGCTACTAAGTTCAGCCTTCTTCTTCGGAGCTGAATAATAGGTCACGTCTTGATAATTAATTGGACTGTAGTTTGCATTGAGCCAATGAGGCTCTGCGCTCTTAAGCCATCTTTGATACGCTTTCAAGCGAAACTGAAGCATGAAGTCAGGTTCATTTTTCTTCTTTGAAAGAGCCCTAACAGTTTCTTCGTTTAAACCCTTAGCAAAACGTTCCGTTTCTATGGTTGTAACAAAGCCGTATTTGTACTCATTTTCTGCAGCTGTTAAAGCAATTTGAGATCCCATCACTTCTCCAATAAAGTCCTTTATGATAATGGAAGCTATTGTACGTGAAAATTCAATTATACTCTATTTTTTTAACTAAATAAAAAGAGGGAACAGCTCCCTCTTCTTAGTGATCGACTCTTTTCAACTAATTTTTACTCATTTTATTTTGTTTTTGATCGATCAAAAGACGACTTTACAAAATTAATTTGACTAATATCGAATTCAAAAAGACTATTGAAAGTCTCATGAAACTTCCCTTTTGAGTGCTTAACAAGAGTATTTTCAACTCGTTTTAAACACTGGATCATTCTTAAAAAGCCTTCCGCTTGAGTTGGACGATTTCGAATTAAAACAGGAATTGCAAAGAGAAGTAAGTGCATCTTTTGACGCTCTCGCGCTCCCATCTCGTAATTAGAAACCAGTTTCAAGAAGCTAAAGAACGTAAGGGTTTGAATAGCCCCTGTATCCAATCCATCTTTACAAGTGAAACTCATAGAGCTTGCTTCACAAAGTTCAATAAACTTAAGGTTTAAGAGTTGATAGAGAATTTCAATAAAATCTTGCCGCTCTCCTTGGTTAAGGGAGGCCTTCCCATTAAAAAAGAAACGGTGAATTTGGCCGATTATTTTTTCAATAAAGCCATTAAATATTTTCTCTTCTAGCCATGGGGTAAAATAAAAGCCTGTCTCTTTCGAGTGAAAGTGAAAAACAAGCTGTTTAAAAAAGTCCTTTGTTCTAGAAAGCGATTGGTACGCTCCTGTTTGATGATAAAAATCAGAGGACTTGGTCAACGTAACGGTTTCCAACGTTTTGACAAACTCGGTATCCTTAGGCAATTTTTCTAGAAAATCTGACCTAGCAAACTCATTCCATTGGGTCCGATCTTGCAGGTTTACGATAAGGTGTGTTTTCGGGGTTTGTGAATTAGCAAGAGAATCGACAAAACCTGCAAATTCTTGATCTAGTCGAACCTTACTAATTAACTCCTGAGAAGTCGGAGACGGCATACGCAATAAAGAGATTGGCTCTCCATCAATTTCGAGCGCCTGAAATTCAAGAGGCATGTTCCCTGTTTGATAGGGGTCAAATGCATCGCCTTGACCCTCTCTTAAAATCTGAAGTGTTTTAAATAGGGGGCCTATTGGATAGTTCATCAAATACCTTTGAAGATGGAGGTAGTCGTCCTCCAAAGCATCCCAGAAGTTAGGTATCTTCTTGGGTTTTCTTGTACTTTTTCTAACCGAGATTTTCCCCTCTTCTAACATATCATCCATAACAAAAGATAAACTCTCAAGATCTGCTGTTTGAAAGAATAGTGCCCAAGAGAGCATATGAATAACATCCATCATTGTATGTAAAAAGATACTGGATGAAGGGGGTGGAAAAGAGCGCAACTTTTGATATTCAAAAGAACTGAGAGCATTTCTTAAATAATGCTGAAAATCGTAAAAAAAGTACTTACAAGATTTAGCTGGATTTAGATGCGATCTATTTAGCGGGTTTGCTGCAAGCATTAGGGCCATAATACCCATGTTAAGCGTTGAGACGACTTCCATATCTTTATATTTAAGTGACTCTGAATAGAACTCTTTGAGATAAGGCTTAATAATTCTCAGCATTTTTACAGCTGACCTGTGCAGCGATAAATCTTGCCAATGCTCTAACCCCTCAATAGGATTCCTCTCCGACTTCTTACCCACAAAGTCGGTGAAGTTACAAGCAACTTTGACATTTCGATAAAACTCGGGTTCCATGAACCTACTTCCATCCTCTCTTTGGATGTAGAGAAGCTCATAGTTCTTGTCTTCTTTAGTCTTTTCAACGTCTAAAACAAACTGCTTAGACTTTATCGCATTTTCATCTTCTTCAATATCAGGATGTTTTTGAGACTCCATTTGTCGATTTTTTCGACTCAAGTCGATCAGTGAAATTTTGTCATCCTCTTCAATGGCAATTCTCTCGTTATAGAATTTGTTCAATTGCCTATATTCTTTTGTCTCTTCAACACCTTCTTTGTGAACACCTTTAAATAAGTGAGTGTAATTTTTTAATTTATCTGTGGCTTTCCCTACAAGCAGCATGATTTTCTTAATCCCTGCCTGATTCTTATCTTCATAAAATCGACTAAATTCTTTTTTATGAAAATCTTTGACATACTTCAAGACCGCTTTATAGGTCTCCTCAACAACCAGTTCCGTCTGGTGCTCGCTTTTATCCTCTAGCCACTGGATCGTCTCTAAGACGTCCTCTTCTGTAGCTCCCTGCACGATAACGTGGTCTTCGAGAAGACCCAGCTTATCATCAACATCCATATCGGCAATGTTAGAGAGATTTTCAACAGCTTCTAAAATACTTAAATGAGCACCGTCATCAAAAAGGCCTTCACTTTTCTTATTTTCCTGAGACATAACCGCCTCCCTATTATTTATTATCTAACTTTATATAAGAACTTATTAACTATTATTTACAAACTTTAAATACTTTATTTAAAAACTTACTCAAACAGTTAATAAGCAAGCTTTTGCATATACTCCAACACGCTAATTACTAATTACTTAGGGAGCTCTGTCCTAATGATTTCATGGTTAATAACTTAAGAGAAGGTATGACTTCTTTTAGCGCCTTTTCTCCAATCCTCATAAATAAGATATCAAAAAAACGAAATATTGTCAATAAAATAAGTAGTTAGTAAACAAACACTTATATCTTATTTTAATTAATAAGATTATATGGTTAACTAAATTTTAGCTCTAATAGACTGGCAAAGAATCTCTTAGACAATAATTACCTCTGGAGGTTATAAATTATTTGATTTTCAATTTAGCCGTAAGGATTCTAAGTGACCAAATTAAATGTAGCTCAAAAATTGATTAGAAATCACTTAGTTTCAGGGAATATGATTCCGGGTGAAGAGATTGGAATACGGATTGATCAGACATTAACTCAAGATGCGACAGGAACGATGGTAATGCTTGAGCTTGAAGCGATGGGATGTAAGCGAGTTAAGACAGAGCTTTCGGCGCAATACGTAGACCACAATCTGCTACAAACAGATTTCAAAAATCCAGATGATCACCTTTTTTTAAGAAGCGCTTGTCAAAAGTTTGGGGTTCATTTTAGCCCTGCTGGAAATGGAGTGAGTCACCCGGTTCACATGGAGCTTTTCGGAAAACCTGGAAAGAGCCTCATTGGCTCTGACAGCCATACGTGCGCGGCAGGCTCTCTTGGGATGCTCGCTATTGGAACAGGAGGTTTAGAAGTTGCCCTTGCAATGATGGGAAATCCTTTTTTTATTCAAATGCCCAAAATTTCAGGGATTTACTTAACAGGCAAGCTTCCTAATTGGGTCTCCTCAAAAGATCTCATTTTAGAAATGCTTAGGAGACATGGAGTTTCAGGAGGAGTTGGTAAAATCTTTGAGTATTATGGACCTGGACTTAAAAATTTATCTGCCATGGACCGCCATGTGATTGCGAACATGGGAGCAGAGCTTGGAGCGACTACTAGCATTTTTCCATCTGACGAAGAGACCCGAAAGTTTTTGAAGTCTCAAGGCAGAGTGAAAGACTATAAACCTCTCAAAGCAGATCTCATGGCTAAATACGATGAACACGATGAGATCAATCTCTCAGAGCTAGAGCCTTTAATAGCGACCCCCTCAAGCCCTGGAAATGTCGTTCCAGTAAAAGAGGTTGCTGGCAAAAAGATCTACCAATCGATGATTGGCTCTTCAGCCAATCCAGGTTATCGAGATTTTGTGCTTCCAGCTCTCATGGTTCGTGATCGACACATTCATGGGGGGATCTCATTTGATATCAACCCAACTTCCAGACAGATCCTTGAAAACTTAGCAAAGCACGGCTACTTAGCAGACCTCATCCGCTGCGGAGGACGGATTCATCAAGCGGGCTGCAATGGCTGCATTGGGATGGGACAGGCACCTGCTACCCATCAGATCAGTCTTAGAACCGTCCCTAGAAACTTTCCTGGAAGATCGGGCACTCCAGATGATCTTGTCTACTTATGCAGTCCAGAGACTGCAACAGCTTCCGCTCTAACTGGAGTAATTACAGACCCAAGAACACTTAAAATGAGATATCCTAAATATCGCATGCCCCAAAAAACGTTTCTTAACAAAAGTTATGTTGTAGCACCCGCGAGAGAGCCGAATAACACAAAACTTTTAATGGGCCCTAACATCAAACCACTTCCCTCATTAGAGGCTTTAAAGTCTAAGCTTTCAGGTGAGCTGCTTTTAAAAACAGGTGATAATGTTTCAACAGATGCAATTTTACCAGCAGGCACAAAAGTACTCCCCTACCGCAGCAACATTCCTGAAATTGCAAAGTTTACATTTTCACAATTAGACCCTTCTTTTTATGAAAGAGCTATGAAACATCAAAAGGAAGGTTTTTTTGTCATTGGTGGAGAGAATTATGGACAAGGATCCTCTAGAGAACACGCAGCTCTTGCTCCTAGATTTTTGGGCCTTGTTTGCGTCATTGCTAAATCTTACGCGCGCATCCATCGAAAGAATCTGCTCAACTTTGGCATTTTACCTTTAGTTTTTTCAGAAACTAAAGACTATGACAAAATTGACCAGGGAGATCACCTAGAAGTCGATCAAGTAATTGAACAACTGAAAAACAGTGTAAAATTAACTATCCAAAATACAACAAAAAAGACCTCTTTTTCGACACATCTTAGTCTCTCAAACCAAGAGGTACTCATGCTAAAAGCAGGTGGACTTATTAATTTAGCGATGAAGAAAAAAGCCGCTCACAAGCACACTTAGTTTAGACTATAAAATCGAGGTAGTTTTTTGGAGTAATGACTTCAAAAGTTGATCTTGGATATTGCTCTTTCCAAAGAACAGGCTCTTTAACCTTCTTTTTTTCCGACCATTTTGCTTCGTAGCCAGATAGCACGCCTTCCATTTCTTCAATCAAATCAATTTCTTGGCCTTCATAAGTTCTCCAGAAGTAACGATTTCCGTAGAAGTTGGTATAAGCTCCTTTCTTAAGTCTTTCGACGACTAAAAAATTTTCCCACATCTGGCCTACATCATCTCGGTTGTCTAAAGAATTAAACTGAGCAATGACTGTATTTCGAATTCCAAGATCTAAAAAATAGTATTTGTGTTTGCGAGTAATTTCGCTTCTTAGATTTCGGCTAAACCCTGTAAGTTTACAAATCACAAATGATTTTTCAAGAAGATCTAGATACCTACCTACTGTTTTGACATCTATTTTAAGTTGAGTTGCAAGCTCATTATGAGAGACTAACTGTCCTATTTGAAACGCTAAAAGTTTGACTAAATTAAAAAGTATTTGAGAACTTTTAATTTTCTCTAAAGAAAGAATATCTTTTAGTAAATAAGCATCTACAAGCTCTTTGAGTAATCGTATTTTTTCATCTTTAGTCTTTGCCATTAAAATTTCAGGATAACCCCCAAAAATTAAAAAAGATTCCAGCTTATGACGAAGCTCTTGCTTATTGTAGATTTGAAGTAGCTCCATTTGAGAAACAGGATAAAGAGTCAAAGTTGCTTTTCTTCCAGTCAGAGGCTCACCTACAGATTGTGAGAGGTCAAAAGAAGAAGACCCTGTTGCAATAACGAATAAACCTGGCATCTGATCCACTAATATCTTGAGTGCCATTCCTATATTAGGTATTTGCTGCGCTTCATCAATGGCAAGAAGTTCATAACCTTCTGCGTAACCGAGAATTTGGTCAAAGTCTTGTGATCCTAATAAAGCTTGAGTTCGTATGTTATCTCCAGAATCTAATTTATATTTGAGATTGGTTTTCTTCAAAAAACTTTCCAATAAAGTCGTTTTTCCAACTTGTCTGGGTCCAAAAACAACAAGGACATGATTGGCCTTTAAGTACTTAGATAAATCTTTGTAGTGTCTTTCTAACAAAATAGACTCCCTTTCATTCCATTATAGCAAAACCCACAAATTATGTCTAATTTAGGGATTATAAATCCACAAATTATCCCTAATACTGGGAATCGGAATCCCAATATTAGGGATAAATATGGGATTTACAGATTGAAAAAGAAGCCTACTTAGCTTTGAGGGTCAAGGAAAGGCTTCTTTAAAGAGCTAAAATAGAATCTTGATTCTCTAAAAAATGCTGAGCCAAATTATTCCTGTGAATGTCAATTTGATCTTGAGTAAGAGGACTTTTGAACTTCAAGAAAAAGAGCCTGGCATAGATCCCAATATCCGAATAGTCATTGGGCTTTCTGGGCAAGAAGTGAACATGCACGTGAGGCACACTTTGTCCGGCTTCCACTCCATTTTTCTGAAAGATTAAATAAGCGGTAGCATCATAAGTTTTTTGAGCAGCTTCGAATAGCTTGGAGACGGCTCCATGAACCGCAAGAATCTCATCGGAATTCAAGTCTTGTAAGTGCTCTACATGCCTTTTAGGGATAACAAGGCAGTGTCCTTCGATTGCAGGCTTATAATCGTAGAGGACGATCACATGATCATCCTCATAGATTTTCTGATTTTGAAGTATCTTTGCTTCACAAAAACTACAAGGTGTAGCTGCAAAAGCGAGACTTCCTGATACGCAAGCAAGTGCTGTCATAAGGAGTCTAATCCTTCTGAACATAAGCTTTCACAATAGTAACAGGTTCAACCGGCTTATCGCTACGATCTGTAGGTACTTTTTCGATAGACTCCACAACATCATATCCATTAACAACTTCTCCAAAGATCGTGTGCTTATGGTTTAGCCAAGGAGTTTGAGCTGTTGTAATGAAAAACTGACTTCCGTTGGTATTAGGTCCACAATTAGCCATAGCAAGGATACCCGGCTTATTAAAGACAGCTTCATCACTGAACTCATCTTCAAAATTTTTACCAAAGACAGATTCGCCTCCAGTTCCTGTTCCTGTTGGATCTCCACCTTGAAGCATGAACCCTGGAATGACTCTATGGAAGATAATACCATTGTAGTAGCCAGTTTCGATCAACTTGACCAAGTTTTCACAAGCTTTAGGAGCCACATCAGGCTTTAGAGCGATTTCGATTTTACCTTTATTTGTTTCAAAAACAATTTGTGTTGATTTCATATTTTGTACTCCATCTTGAGCGTTTAAAAAGTTACATAAAAAAAGACTTAAGCAAATAACAAACCATTTTTTCATAGGTTGTTTTCTCCATTTTAAGATTTGTGTTTGAGATTATTTTCTAAATTTTCAAGGAGCAGACCGTAATTTGGCTCCTCAGATATTTCGTGAACAAGTTCATGATAAAGAAGTTTATTTTGAGCATCTAGCAAGATTACTGCTCGAGCAAGCAGCCCCTTTAATGGACCATTTTTAATTAAGAGTCCGTAATCTTCCCCAAAAGTAGCATCGAAAGCGGAAAGGGTTTCAGCTCCTTTTTGCCCCTCAGCCAAACAAAATCGTGATTGAGCAAAAGGTAAATCTTTAGAAATATGCAAGAGAACTAAATCAGCAGAGTTAGTCACTCTTTCTTGAAATTCTTTTAAAGACTTAGCACAAACACCTGTATCAAGACTTGGGAAGATATTCAAAATTTTAATTTTACCTTCAAAAGCATTGAGGCTCACTCGCTCTAAGGTTTGAGTAATGAGTTCAAATTCTGGAACAGTCTCGTTTTCTTTAGGAAGAGTTCCTTCTAAAAGAACTTCCTCACCCTTTAAGGTAACCATAAATCACTTCTCCGTATTAGAAAGTCAAGTCGAGAAGAGTAGAGAGTCCTCTTAAAAAAAACCAGAAGATTTTAAAGCGCTAGCATAAAGCTTTTATTTGACATTGAGAGCAATTTCTTCTCTTGAAAAAATGAGAAAGCCTACAAGAACCACACTATAGGAAATAAAGAAGAAAAGGGTTACAGGCTCTCTTAAAAAAATCCAACCAAAAAGAGCGGTGATTAGGGGGGTTACAAAGCCTATAAAACTCATTAAAGTCACTGTAAAATTTTTGGTTAGGTATGCATATAAGTTGTAACCTATGAGGTTGTTGATCAAAGTAATAATGAGCATGCCTGATATAAAAAAACTCCAATTAGATACGGGAAGCGGCTGAACTCCTTCAAAGATCCAAGAGGTACCTAAAGCTAAAACTCCTCCTATCAACATGCTGTAACTGTTAGCCATTAAAACAGGAAAATGTTTTTGATAAATTAATTTTCTCATGACAATCCAGCCAATTACAGTTGAGAACACAGCTCCCAAAAGAGCCCACTCAGCAGGTGTGATGTAAAACTTTTTGGTATCAGAGAGTTCTTTGTAAACAAGGAGTGGAGCAAAACCTAAAAAGGCAACAATTAAACCTAAGATTTTGTATTTCCCTAATTTTTCTTTAAGAGCAAAGTAGGAAATAAATGCGGCTAAAAAAGGAGAGAGGCTGTAGACAAAGCATGTTTTATAGCAAGAAAGATACTGCAGAGCCCAAAATTCTAAAACATTGGTAAAATAGATATTAAACAGACTGAGGAGTAGAATTTCAGGCCAAAACCCTCTAATAGGAACGACTCTCTTTCGGTTTACTAAAAATTGCACAAAAAAAAGGATCAGACCTGCTAAGAGCATCCGAGTCCCTGTCAAAAAAAAAGGTCCTCCATATTGGAGGGTCTTTTTTCCCACGACAAAGCTCATTCCAAAAAAAGCATACATGATAAAAGCTAATAGAAATAAGAAAAGCTTAAATTTAAATTTCTTTTTATTTTTGACTGTCTCCTTCATCGATCTCTTTTTATTTTAGAAACCCTTATCAAATTAGAATCTTGGATTTCATTCAACTCTTTTAATTTTGAATATAAAATTTAGTTGTAGTTATCCCTACAACTTTTTACTATCTACTTACCAAAATATTTAAGGTATCTTTATGAAAAAGATTTGTCTTCTTCTACTTTCCTTTTCTTCTTTGTCTTTCTCATCAAATTCTCCAATTTTATTTGATCGCCATTTTTCACCTTATGCCTCCTCTTATGATCTTCTCTTTATAGAAAGAGAGCTCATTGGTTTTCAGAACCGCTACAAAAACTATTTATTTCCCCTGAAGAATTCTGAATCTAATAATAAGAATCTCGATACGATTCAAGATGAACTAGAACTTAAAAGGCTTCCGACTCCCCCGCTTAAAGTGCGCCTTTTAGGTCGATCATTTAGACTTCTAGAGCTTAATCTTTTTTGGGCCCCTTTAAATCAAATGATAGCCACGACCCAGCATGAAATCTTTGGGCATGGCTATCGTGTAAGAGATTTGGGCAAAAATCGAGCAGAGGTTACAGGTTACCAAATCAAAATGCCCTATCCTTATGGAAAAGGGGGCGGCGCCACAAATATAAAAATGAACTGCCCGATTAGTCTCTCTGAAATGATCTTAATTGACATTGCAGGAACAGAAGCAAATTCAATTTTAGCTCATCATACTACACTCTCTTGGCTCTCAAAAAACCGTGTAGATGGTCGAGAAGCAAGCCTTCATATAGCTGCAAGCTGCGATCTTCCTCTTTATATTCTATCTATAGAGAAAGCTAGAGACATCTACACAAGCTATACTCAAGAAAAAGGGCATGACATTACAAACTACTTAATGGAGCTCAATTTCCTTTATCCATCAACAAAGAGTTTAAAGACGCAACTTTCTTCCTTAAGAGAGAAAGCTGGTTTGATGCTTTTAACGGATCTCTTCTCATATTATGCAATTGCATCTGAAATTCAGTATATTTGGAGTGGAAAATCTATTTCCTTAACCCGTTTCAATACTCCTATTCGATTTTACATGCCAACCTATCGCCTCTCACTCTCCCCTTTTGGACCTGAAGATATCTTTGGTAATTACCTCCTTTTAAAATTTGGAGAACCTTCTTACTTTTACTTTAAGAAAGGGAGTTTCTCTCAAAATACCTACCTTGGGTTTGGATTTGAAAACCAAGGAATCTTTAAATTCAGCTCCCATTTATTTGGAATTAAGTTTGATTTTTGGAATCAGCCTAAGCTTCTCATCTATATTCCTGAAAATCATAACGTTCTAGCTGAAGTTAACCTCCACGACACCTCTAAAGATTACCATATTCAATTTAACCATAAAGAGAATGGTTATCAAAAAAGTGAGCTTTTTAGTAAAAAAATGGGCAGTGCTCTTTCGGTTATTTATCAGTACGAATTTGATCCCACCCAAAAAAATGCCCTTTATACCCAGTTAGGTTTTAAAACCCGTGGTTATCTTCCAGGAGAATCGATTCGAGCAGGTTTAATCTTACGCTGTGGCATGAGCCTCTTCTTTTAAAAAATTTTTTTTTGATTGCGAAAAGAGAGCACATAATTTATGACCTTGTATAATTCATTTAACTAAAAGCTTTATGAAAAAACGTTATAAAGTAGCTTTTGCTCTTCTTATTCCTCTACTTGCTGTTTTTGGGATTTACGATTTTTACTGGACCCTACCTATTGAAGGCGCTTATGATACAAGCCCTATCTCCTATCCCGTAATCGATCGAGTTGAGCTTAAAAATCGCCTATCTCAATTAGACTCAGAGAAACTTGAACAGATGAAGCTTTCTGGGATGGAGATTCTTAAGTGGCAAAACATCTTGAACAAAGTAGATGCTACAGTGGTATCGGAACTAGTTCCAGAGTTTGACCCTTTCTTTGTAAAAGAACATTATCCTTATGATGAAGTTTATGATCGTGAGACACATTCTCTTTACTATTACCATTCTCATCGTTCAGGTGAACACGGGCACTTCCACCTATTTTTCTGTGATGAGGAGGTCCTTGACCAACATGAGCCTCTTAACAGCTGGGATGAAAAAAAAGCATCGGCTCACCTCCTAGCAATATCAGTTCATCCAGATGGCACTCCTCTGGGTCTTTTTATCACTAATCAATGGGTAACTCCAAAAGAGTGGTGGTACTCCAAAGAGACCATCGCTGATTTAGTAGACCAGTTTGAAATTACTCATTCCTACCCGTCGTGGCCCACCAATCAATGGCTCAATCATATGCTACGCCTTTTTCGCCCCCAAATTGAGGATGTCCTAGCTCAAAGAGACCTCACCTTAGAAGAATCTGAACTGCCCCTAGAAAAGGCTCTAAGAAACAAAAAAGTTGAGATCCTCTCCCAGGTTCCAGTTTCTGTTGAGATGCAGCTCGAAGTTATTCACGAGCTTCTAGTTGAGCGCCCTCATCATTTAAAATAATTTATTACTGCCATACTATAAATAACTAAATCGGTATTTTAATTTTTATATTGACATTTTTATAAATGTAATCTAAAATTATAAAAGAAATCACTTACATTTTAATAAAAGTTAATAAAAAAAGGATTATATTATGACAATTACAGATTTTCAACCTAAAGTTAATGGTAATAGGCTTGAGCTACCTGAATTAAATGGTAATAAGAGTAAAAGAGAAGGTATTTTGATTGCAGATCAACATACTCAAAAAGCATATACCGTAGTATTCAAAAGAGGCGATACTTTTGCTGTTAATCAAAAGAGTCTAGGAAGCTGGCTCGATAGAACAAATTCTAATCAAAGCCCTCTTAACCTAAAAGATTTGGCTCCTGAACAACTAGGAGAACTCTTAACTACTCGCTCAATTGAAGTGTTAAATTCCAATCTGCCTAAACTTCGACCTGTGGTGACTAAAGCAGCTGTGGTGACTAAAGCAGCTGTGGTGACTGAAACTGCCAAAGCCCCATATTCAACAACAGCTAAAGTTGTAGCAGCTATTTCAGCAGCTACCCTAGCTCTCGGAGCTCTTGCTGTATACCTTAATCCAACTCTTCTTTTTGAAGCAGAGCCAGCGCCAATTACCTCATTACTTGAGATTGGATCTTGGAGTGATGCTCAAAGATACTGGAATGGAGAATAAATTTAAGTACTCATTTTTAGAACTAAATTTATAAAAGAAAAAGGAATCAATCATGAGATTAGGTGGATATGAAGTTGTACAAAAACTAGACAGAACTGGAGCAATTAATAATAGGCTTCAGCTTTCTCAGGCAGGAAGTGATTTTCGAAGAACTAATGTTGCACTTCTAGCTAATAGTGATTTCGCTAGAGGCCTTTGAAACGATTGCATCTTTTACAAAAAGCTTCTTCCAGACGATGTACTATAATTAAAATAATAAACAAAAAAAAAGAGATCTTAAATTATGAGTTTTGCACCTAAAATTAATGGAAATCAAGTAATGCTTCCTTTCAAAGGCAAAGATGGAATTGAGCACGAAATGCCTGTTTCATTTTCAAAATCTAAACCCAACTCCAAATTTCTTAAATTCAAGAAACCAGCAACTGTTGAAGTACAATTCCAGAAAAAAGACGGTGAAAACGGGCCTGTTTTATATTTAAATAAAGCTGGATTGGCTAATTGGATCAGAGCAGTTGGACAAAATATAAACGCTCTTGACAAGGCTCCCCCTGCTGCAAAAGGAGCGCTTATTTCAGTCTACGCAGGTTTTAAAGCTGTACAAATCAGAACTTCAAAAAATCCCCCACTCACTCCTAGAACCGTAAATGCTTTACTGGCGAGTCCTGATTCAACTTTGAAAACTGCTTCTGTAGATGCAGGAGGTGCGGCTCCTCCCACAGTTGATTTAGGCATCGTAGATGAGGTTAGTACTCCACCGGAAGCACCAACTGACCTAGCACCAGAAGTAGCCGCCCCACAAGCTCTAAAGCAGCCTACACCGCAAACAAAAGTTAAACCTCGCTACAATGGTAAAAAAGCTGTAGAAGCTGCATCTCAGGCCCAATTAGTATCTTCTGTAACAAAAGCTAAAGTCGCAGCAGCAGTTTTAGTGACCTCTGTAGCTTTAGGAGCTCTTTCTCTTTATCTTGAGCTTTTTGAAGCAGCCCCACGCACAGTTGACTCTATCTGGGATATTGGATCTTTGGACGATATTAGACTCTATGTTTTCGGATAGAGAGCGTTTTTAACCAATCGAGTCCAAAACAAGCAGACGTTTTAAGATACGCTCAAAGAGCTTAGCTCTTTGGGCGTCACTTTTAACAAGCTTTTCGTAAAGTCTAGATTCATTTATGCAAAACTTAGCTTCCATCTCCAAATGCACACCAGATAAAATGGCAGTTCCTTTACCTACCCTACATTCGATAATAGCAGGTGATTTTGCATAGCTATCTTGATAAGTAGCGATTGTCTCAATAAAGTCTGAGTCTTGAACACCTCTAAAGGTACATCCCCCATTGTAGTAAGTGTGGAGTCTTACTCCCTCAAATAAAATAGGGGCTGCATGGGCTGAAACGTGTCCTTCATAAGAATAAGGTTTTAGGTTGTAAAGAGGACCAAATGCGCTACCCGGAAAAAACTGAAGTTCTCTTTTTTGACAAATCTCGCTTTTAAAGCCCTCTTCAAAAATCACTTCTCCAGAGGCATAGTAAGCGCCTGCACAGATTCCAAGGAACTGTCCGCCGTTTTCTACGTATGCTCTTAGGTGTTTATTTCCTTTCCCTTTGAGAGCTTTATGATAAGGGACATCTTGCCCTCCTGGAAGAATAAAAAGAGCACAATCTTCTTTCCAACTCCCCTCTATGACTCCTTTAGCATCTAGAGTCTTAATCTCAAAAGAGTCCAAACACAAAGATTTTTTAAGAGATTTAAAAAGGGCCCTATAGGAAAGAGGTCCGACTCCTTCATCTTTGTAGACAATAATTTTAGATTTCATAAATAGAAGTTACTCAACGGGTGTAGGATTTCTCTTTAAATGCCAAGCAGCTCCAAGGGCTCCACCCAGCACTGAATAAACAACTGTTTTAATAGGGTCTCTCAAAAAAGAACCTCCTATGACGATTGCGTTCAGTTTTTGTAGGATTGCTCGAGAAGGGCCGCTTAAATAATTTCGCTCCTCAGCTCTTCCTAATCCGCTGTGAAGAAGAGATGCTAAAAAAGCATATCCTATTGAAGAAGCCAGTGTATTTAAAGAAAGCACCTTAAAAACTCCGAGGGCACCTGAACTCACGAGAGCTGCAGTGAAGGGTTCAGGATCAGGTAGGACTTTCTCTCTAAAAACTTGAACGATACGCAAGCTTACAAGGGCGCTTGCAATAGGTTGTAGTTGAGAAGGGAGCATTTCTCCCACACGACTCCAACTTCTCCCTGAGAGGGTTGAGCTTGTGTAGTAACCCACTACCCCTCCCAACGCACTGTTCAAAAGAGAAGCAGAATTCAGTCCATCTGTCGCAAGCTCTTTAAGAGCAAAACAGCCTCCCGTCAAGAAAGCAACTTGAAGAGGGCCTAGATTGGAAACTTCTGTGGGCGCATTAACAGTCATTTTATTCTCCATTAATTCAAAGAAGAGAGTGTAACTCTTAATTATTAAGGGTTAATTAAGAATAGGCTAACTCATATTTTGAATCGTTTGAAAACAAAAAATCAAGTTATTTTTTACTTTTTGAGTTCCAAACACTTAAAAAGAACTGCTCCCATTTAAGAGCATTTCGGTAATTCTTTTTGAATCTGGCTGGATCTTCATCGTATGGGAAATTCCCCCCTGTCATTGAGGGCTTACAGTAGATATCTAGGCATTTGAGGATCATCTCACCCCTCATCTCGCTTTTAGAGCGCCCTTTCCTAGGCAGGAAGCGTATCGCGTTGTTAAAGCCTCTAGAAACAGCTTGATGGATTCTAGCGCTATAGCGGTCAAATGTGAGCCGTGTTCCATTCCTAATCAGGTACTTATTGAGGCTTTTATTTTTAAGATGATAAACCTTTCCATCTAGGACCACACGCCTCCCTTGCAGACTCAGATGATCAAAAAAGGATGCTTTCTTAATCCCCTTCTCACTTCCTGAGAAATGATCGAGCACACGTCCATCCTCCGTACGGATCATAAGATGAGACTTCCCGCCCAACACACCAGATTTAACCTTCTTAATTTCAAACTTATATGACATAAATGCCCTCTAAAAAATTACCCCTCACATCCTTTTTTCTAGCTCTTAGTGAGTGAATAGGTCAATAGAAATCGCCGTTGTTTATTTAATTCAGATTTTAAGGACGAGCCTTGCTGAACTAAACTTATTTTTTAGATGATATTCTCAAGTTCAGAGCACCTCTATCCTCTGGTTTTACCTAGCGTTGCCCTTTTCCTTGTCTTTGATAAGAGGCTTCCTTAGAAGATAAAATCAATCGATTTTGTACTAATCCTCATTAAGACAAGTTTGAAAAGAAGTTGAGTTAGAGAGACTCTTTTAAGATCTGATTAAAGCAACAACCCCCTAGAAATCGGCCCCCTTTCAAGATCAACGACTTAGTAAATAAAGAGAAGATTTGTTAATTAAAAAAATGTTTTTACTTAAACAATTGATTATAAATAGCTTATTTTTTAATATTTAACGAGACTTATTCCTGAGCCCTTCTTAACTAACTTGAATCCAATACTTTAATTTAGGTTGACCTTTTTTTATAATTGTGCTAAAATTATTTATAAGGTCGAGAACTTAATTTAACAAACAACCTTATTAATAATAAAATAAAAACAGAGAGGTCACATTATGACAATATTTGGAAAAAGTGAAAAACAATTTGAAAATTTTATAGTCGCAGACGGAGCCATTAAGTTTCCTGAATTAGGAGAAAAAGGTCCTAGCATTAAAATTGTTCCTGGTTATTCAGTCATCACAGATGAAACTAGCAATGTCGTAGCAGCAGCAAAAGCTATACTTGCTAATGTGGTTGGTGGACAATTAACAAAAGAAAAAACTACCCAGTTAAGCTTAAATGGCAACACAATTGTTGTATTAACTGATTCATTAACTGATTTTGTAAAAACTCTTGGAAGTAGTTCTAAAACAAATGAAGATATCTCTAGTATCTTTGAAGAGCTAGCTGACCAACCAGTAGCGTTAGGAGCCTTTGTAGCTGGAATTATCGCTAACACAGAGCTAACGCAAAAACTTGAAAAGGCTGCTATAGTTGAAGAGGAAGCAGGTGAATTGGTGACAAACACACCTCTAAAAACAAAGCTAGCTATTGAGAATACTCTCTTCTCTAAACTAGAAGCCATGGAATTTCTTAAGAATCCCAAAGCACGAGATCGATTTCAACAAAATCAGATAATTGCAAAAATAAATGAAAAAGCCTCTGAAAAAGCATATGCTGATGCAAGACAAATAGTACCTTATATTGCACCTAAAGCAACGTATGCTGAGTCAGCAAAAAAACTAGCTGCTAGCGTACTAGCTGCTGTAACCTCAAACACAGCTAAAAAAGTAGCACTTGCTGCTCTAGGAACTGCAGCTTTGGCAGCGACTTTTTTCTACGCCACTCCTGAGAATCTAAAAGCTCTTTTTGTTGAAGAAGCACCAGTTGTAGCAGAAGAGACAAGTTATGCTCTTCCAGTAGGATTAACCTTAGCTACTACAGCTCTTGCTGGCGGATTAGCAATGCTTAACGCTGCAGGTAATAGCTTAGCAAACGATATTGGAAAAGCTTTCAAAGCTTAAATTAGCTTTGTTGGTTAGAGATTTTAATCTCTGACTGACAGTACATTTACAAGATAGTCTCTTAGAGCCTCTTTGTGACTGTTTGAGTCAATTAATCCCTTCGGGGTTAATTGACTTTTTTTTGTGTAAAAATAGGGCTTTTTGGGCAGATTAGATCTATTTATATAGCTTGACATTTTAATCAAAATACGCTATAATATAGAGGTGGTAAACAGAGGAGTTTAAGTAAGTTATGACTGGAAAAATTGAAAATGGACGATTGGTATTTCTTTTACAGAACCAACAGGCTATCGAGTCCCCTACACGTATCGAAAAACGTGGGGTAAACACTTACAAATTCTTCAAACGGATTACCAAAGCAACTGGATTTGCAATTGATGTCAAAGTTAATGGTCAGGTCCATACTGTAAATAAGAAGAGCTTAGCTCAATATTTAGTGCGCATTTCAACAGATGATCAAGCAACCTCTAAAAAAGTGAATACCATTGTACTTGCTGCTTTTGAAAAGGTAGCTCAGGAATCGAAGGACTCCCAAACGGCAAAAAGTGAAAAGCGAGGCTTCGTATTAGAAAGATATACTGGCAATACAAACAAGACGAAGGTCAATACTGAAAACTTGTCTGATCAGAACAAATGGGAAAAACAGTTTGCTGAAACACAAGCACCTGCTCCTTTATTTGCGGATGCCCCAGCTCCTCGTACTGAAACATCTTCTGTAGATTCTGGGTTTGTAGCTCCAACTTTACACGAAGACCTAACCCTTGTAATAAACCAAGTTTATAATCGCGATTTAACTCCAGGGCTTCTAGATTTAAACAAAAAATCTAAAGAACTCCTTCTAGAGCAGCTTCAAGCGCAATTAAAGATTAAAAGAACTCTCGACGAGTTTTCAAGTTCTGATGTTCAAAAATCTTTAAAAAGTGAGAAAGCTCACTATAAGAGTGTCGAAAAAGATCTTGGAGAACTTACTGACGATAAAATTCAATATCAGCTGTTATTGGACGAAAAGGGTACTGTAGAATATAAGATGCATCAAACACAAGATGCACAAAGAGAAGCTGAAAACAAGCTTGAAGTGTTAACTTCTACTACAGGAGTTCGTGGAGCTAAAAATGCAGCGAGCAAAAAAGCTTTAAAATCTAAATTTAAATTTGTTCGAGAAACAGCTGAGGCCTTTGAGCAATCAAAAGTAACACTTCAGACAGAAATAAAAGCCTTACAAGAGAAGGTTAATAAATGTGATGGAGAGTTACAAACTATTCAGTCCTCTAGTGAGGCGCTACTCAAAAAATACAGCTCGACACAAGAACACTTTGTTTCTGAAATTCAAAACCATTCAAAAGTAAAAGGAGAGGAGTTTATAGAGTCTAAAAGAACTCTAGAGATAGCTGAAAAAGCTGTTCAACAAGAGATGGCAAATGCTATTAAAGGCCTAAAAGATTGTGGTATCCCTCTAGCCGCCTCTTTTGTTACAAAACGAGGTGCGGAATTAAAAGGCTTCAACGAGGTTGAAAAGCTGTTTAACTATACACTTACACTCAATCAAACCTATTTTGCTTGTTTAAAAGATCTTAGATCAAAAGATTCAATTACATTAGGATTCTCTACCAATCAACTTACAGCTGCTATTACTCAAGGTGTGAATTCTTTAGTTGCTAAAGGAGCCCTGGTATTTTCTAGTAAAGAGACCAACGAAAGTCAAATGATCAGAGCCCACGAAAAATTATTCGTAGAATAAGGTTATTAAACAAATTCATTTTTATGATTCAAAAAAGAGCTTCTCTTAAGCAGAGAAGCTCTTTTTTTTAGCGATAATCTTTTCGGTATTTATAGGTCACGAAATGAGGGCCACTGTCTTTTGTGTTTTTAGGGACTAGCACTTCAAAAACCTGTTCATTGCCTTCAAAAGGAAGCTCTATAGACGACTCTAAGAGAGTTTTTTCTCCTTGAATATGCTCGTGCATATAGATCTTAGCCTCTTCATCTTTTCCATTTGTAAAAGCTAAAGTAACGGTGAACTCTTGCGCTAGTAACTTGCCCTCTGCATTTTTAATATTATGGGTTTTGGTAGACCTTTTGACCCTTAAGTCAAAAGATTCTCCAGAGACGATATCAAGATCTTTCCCCTTTGGAGTTTGAGGAAGAGAATGCTCCCCCATAAAGTTGAGAAGCCCCCCCGCTTTATCAAACACTTGAATTTTCCCTTCAGGTAAAGCTTGAGCTAAATCATTCTCTTCAGAATTTTCAATATGATAAGAGATCGAAGGGTGTTTTTCCCCTTGATCATGTTCATAGGTGTGAAGCATGTAGCATTTTTCGATCGAGACCTCTTTAGACTCAAAGAGGGTTGTAGAAATGCGCTGAGAGGGCTTTAAATCCATTTTATAGGGAATTAGATACGCTTTATAATCCTCCCAGGTCTGATCGATAGCGGCCCCTCCTTGAGTTTCATTTGAGAAGGTCTCGGCAGCTAACATTTTATTTCGAATAGAGTAAGGCATAGGTTGAGGATTATTTAAGTTTAAAGATCCAGAGACTACTTGGATGACAACATCTTTTAATGTCTTTTCAGTTTGATTAATGATTTGAGCCTGGCTTACAAGTCGTCCTTTTAACTCTCCATTTTCACTTTCTTCAAGTATTAGACGATAGTGAGCGTTCCAATGAAAACCGTGTGTTAAGAAGGTCACTTGCCCTTCGATTTCTTCTGGATTTGGAGATTGATAAAGGGCAGATACGTGTGGTTTTACTACAATGTTATCTCCGAGCTTTTCTGTTTTTACGCTGAGCACTTGGTCAAGGGGTACAGAAGCTAAAACATTATTTTCACTTAAAATAATCAGTTGATTCTCATGAATATCAAAAAGAGTTCCTTTGCAAAACCAAAAATCGCCTGAACCTTTACCTTCTAATGAAATCGCTTCACCGATTAAAGACTGGTAAAAGTCGCGAAGAGAAAATCTACTTGTTTCAGAAGATTGCGCAATGATCTCTCCAACTCCATTTTCTATATAAACAAAAGCTGTGTCAGCGATCATTTGTTTGAGGAGTGGAGCATAGACAATCTCTGTCTTTGGATCTTTAACATCAATTGAAAAGACATCTGTTATTTGAGCCACATTTTGGTAGATGGTGAGAAAGCTACCCTCTAAACCTTTTAGGGCAACTTGAGAGATTTTTTCATCCACTTTGTTTCTTGTTTCAAGAGAATAGGGTTTAAAATTTACCTTAGAAATAGGCTGAAGATTTGAAATCATTTTGGGCTCCTTTTTGTTCATGTCTAAAGAGCATTATAGTTGAACTAAGGAATAAGGATAAGGGGGTAGAAAAATATTTAAACGAGCTCTTCAGGCTCTCTGTTTTCAATTTCTTCTTTGACAACTTCTTTTTTTTGCCATGGGGATTTACGGTAGCGCATCCAATAGATCATCATGAAGCTGAAGCCATAAGCTACGAGATAAAGATAAACTTGATCCACCGAGATTGAAAAATACTGGATTCCAATATAAATAGGGAGCAGTGAGAGGAGCCAAGGGCCGAGCGTTCCCACGATCATAATAAATTTGCTGTCTGAAGCAGCGACGAGTACTCCAACAAAGTTCCAAACCATTCCATCGAAAAGATAAAAAACACAGAGATAAAGAGAGGCTTTATATAGGGTACTTAAAAAAAGAGGATCTGAAAAATAGCCTCGATCTGATTTATTGATAAAGACCGAAAAGATTCCAGGTGAAAAGAAGACCAGAAAAAGGGTAACTGAAGCGACAAAAATAAGGTGTAGTTTGAAAGTCGATTTTACAGCTTTTGAAATCATGCTCGACTTATTAGCTCCAATGAGGTTAGAGACAACGGCCGTAATTCCTTTGGAAACCCCTTCAATAATAAAGAAAAAAAGCAGATAGAAAGTTTGCAAAATCACTGTAATTGTTAAATAATCTTCTCCAAGAGCATTCACCCAACATATAAATATGGAGTAGGTGACATATTCAGAAAGGTGCGCCAAACTTGCAGGAAGCCCTATTTTGAGAGATTTAAAAAAAAGGTTAGAGTTCAGCTTAAAGAGCCCTGTTCCATTTGATTTTCTATTCTTTCTTTTTATAAAAACTAAAAAAAGGATTAAAGCCATCATAGCTTCAGTAGATAGCGTTGCAATAGCTGCCCCTTTTACCCCAAATGAGGGTGAAATAGGACTTCCAAAGATCAGTAGATAATCAAGTCCGATGTTAGATACGTTAGCCAATAGAACCGTGAACGCTATAATTTTGACTTTCCCCTGACCTATATAAAAGCCCAAAAGAGCTTTGGTTAAACAGAAAAAAGCTCCAAAAGCTGTTATCCAGACAAAATATTCAGCATTTAGAAGGGGGCTCTGGGTATTTCTAAAGAGGAAAGAGGGAGCTACTTTGCTAATTAGAATGAAAATAGGGGTCATCAAGATTGAGAACCAAATCATTTGCCAGACAGCTGAGCCTGTTTGATTAAAGTTCCCCTGTCCATTAAAGCGCCCTACAAAGACTTCTGAAATCCCCGCGACCACCATGGGTAGGATAAGAAAAGCAAATGCGCTGCTTCCCGCTGTTGCGGAGGCATTCATCGCTTGAATAGAATACTGCCCTAGCATAATTCGATCGACAAAGACCATCATTCCATTAGATAAAAAACCTAAAATAAGAGGCCATGAGAGGGTCCAGATCTCTTTTAAAGATCCTGGCGGATGTGAGGTAATTTGATAGGAAGGTTTGATCGTCATATTATCCACATATACATAGATCTAAATTATATTGAAGAGAATAAAAAAGACCAACTCTTTCGAGCTGGTCTTATCTATAAAAAACTAAGACGTGCTTAATTTTCTATATTTGCCTTACGCTTTTACAGCTTCTTTAGAAACTTCAGCTTTAACAGGTTGTTCTTGGTAGTTGATATAAACAACAAACTTTTCTACTTTTCCCATGCCTAGGTTTCTTTTTCTTTTTTCCACTACTGTGTTAGTGAAAAAGCTTCCTGGCTTAACGTTCTCTTTTTTTGCAAATGCATTAAGGGCATCTTGAGAAATTTTGCTTACTTTTGATCTATTTTTAGTAGTTCCAAATTCTTCTCTAAGAGTAGGAATTACTGCTGTGTTTACTGCTGTGTTTACTGATGTTGTCATTGTGTTCTCCTGGTTAATAACAAAAAGTGGCTAAATTATTAACAATTCACAAGATTAAAACAACTAAAATAAAAACTTACACTAAACTAATAGTCTATTTTAATTTTTAATTAAATAAATAATTTAAACTATTTTTTTTTATTATTAATGAAAAATTTAAACCTAATAATGGATGGATAAAAATATTGATTTATTACTCTCTGTGAAAGATAATTGCTAACACTTTATAAGAGGTTGTTTAAGATTATGTCTACCATTTCAGCTGCCCCCCAATTTCAAAGCCAAAGAGTCGATCAATTTGATTTGAGTCCCTTTCAAAGGACTTACAATCCAAAGAGCGCTACTATCTTAAATCGCATTTCAGGCTTTATTTCCGACTCTTTTAATCCCGTATCTTCCTATTTTTTGACTAACGCGCCTCCTATAAAAATTGGGGGATTTAATCCCACGATTAAAAGAAATCTAGGAGAAGTTTTCGCCTTTGGAGATATCCATGGAGAGCTTAGAGGTTTTTTTGAAAACTTACTGAATGCCGATTTAATTGATGAATACTCTAACTGGAAGGGTGGCTCAAAGGTTTTGGTTCAACTAGGTGATGTGATTGACCGAGGCTTCTTTTCAGAAACAGCTTGGCTCTTCTTAGCTAAATTACAACGCCAGGCTGAAGAATCTTCTGGAGAAGTTATTCGACTTATCGGAAATCATGAGCTCATGGTTTTAGAAGGGCATTATGGATATGCAGCACAAGTTATCCTAAACCCGGAAGCTTTTGGTCAAAAAATGAAACAAGACATACTGGATAAGAAAGTACAGCTTGCCTACACAGATGGTAAACGGCTATTTCTTCATGCAGGGCTAAGAACAGAAGTGCGCAACTTACTTGTTCAAGAAATTATGTCAGAAAAAAAATGTGAAGCTCTCGAAGTTTACGTTGAAGATATCGTCAGTTATTTAAACCAACTTCTTATAGAAGCTGTTTCTAAAGATGACTTTTCTCACCCTATTTTTTATGTAGGACACTCAAGAGGAGGAGAGCATACGATTGGAGGTGTTCTTTGGGAAGACCTCTCTGAGCTTGCAAATTCTAAACAAGCCCTTGATATCCCACAAGTGGTAGGACACAATCCCCCTAGATATACTTTTGAACCCCCTATTCGCATTACAGACTCCCAAAGGCTTATTGAGGTGGATGCAGGTCTCAATCCTGTCTATGGAGGAAATCAGGCCTACGTCGTCTTTGAAAAGTCTGATATTAGGGTTAGAGTCAAAGATCAAGATGAGGGATGGTTTGAACAGGTTGCACACGATGTTTTTAAAAATTCAAGAGCTTACTCTAAGATTTAGTGTTAAAACTGCCAAAGTAAACTTCCTCTCACTTTATAATCTCTATAGGGCAAATTGGTATAGAAGAGGTGTCCGAGCCATTCACAAGTCAGTTTATCTTTTAATCGGTATCCAATTTTTACGACACCTTTGTTAGCTCCTAGCCTTTGCTTAGCAGCTTGAAAGTTGAAGGCTCCAATAGGTTGATCTAACTCAACACTGAGTTGCCACCGATATTCATAACGAGCCTCTACATAAAAACGAGAGAGAAAGTCAACTCTAACGGTACACCCTAAAGTACTTCTAAACTGTCTTTTAAAAGAGAAGTAATTCGCTGTTGTATGTCTAAAGTTTGATTGTTGAAAACGATAAAAAACTCTTAAGTAGCGTGTAAAAAGATTAACGCGAACCCAAGCATTCACCGTGTTTCTTCTATTTCGGATGTCATCATGATAAAAAATCTCATCAAAGGTTCCCTCTATTTGGGGCATTAGAAAAACACTTGGACGAAAGATATAGCCTGCATGAAGGTAGGTTGTTCTTAAAAGTTGAGAGATGACCTTATCAAAATTTTTAATAATAAAAGATTCAACATGTGCATTAATAATAATGAACTGAAGGTAATCTGAGTAAATCAAAGAGGTACCCGGCTCAAACCGCGCTGTGCTAGCAAAAGGAAAAAAAACATTGTGATTATAACCTCTTGCTCCCAGAACTCTTAAAACGACATCCCACTTAAAAGATTTCCGTATGAGAAGTTCAGATTTTAGTTCAGCCCCTTGGACATATGCATTAAAGTTAATACCCATAAAAGGGGGATAGATATCCACTTCTTTTCTGTGAAAGAATATTTGCCCCAGATCAATTCTCCATCTATCTGATATCGGAAAAAAAATGTCGTAGGTGCCTAAGGTATAGAAATCACGCACAACAGGCGCTTTAAGATTCGGATCTTCTTCTTTAGCTTTGATGTAACTGCCGTCTGCAAGCACCGCGATATTAGTGTGAGAGCGGACATCCATGTACTCTACCCAGTTTCTTTCATTATCAGGCTCTTGCTTTACCAGCAAAGCGTACTGCTCTTTGGAAGCTGCATACTTTCTTTGAGCGCTTAAAGAGCGAGCAACTCCCCTTCTTGCTCCAATATCACCAGATTTCTTTTCGAGCATCTCCTGATAAAGATGTTCCGATTTGCAATAGTTGCGGGTTCTAAAGGCGATCGTTGCACGAGCAAAATCAACGTCTGCTAAATGGGGATATTTATTGAGAATAGCTTCAGCTTCGGTCCATTTTTTTATACGAATATAAAGCTTACCCAGCATGTGTGCTGCATCTGTATAGTTAGGTGAAAGCACTAAGACACGCTTCATAAGGTTAATGGCTCCATTCTCATCCCCCATCCAAGAGAGCTGCCTTCCCATATAGAAGAGAATGTCTGGGTTATCGGGCTTACAATTATCAAGAAGAATATAAATCTGAAAAGCATCGCCTTTTCGTTTGCCTTGAGTTCCCCAGAGTGACGCTATTTTAAGAAGGCCGCCTATCGCTTTTGGATCGCACGGCTTTTTCACAAGGGCGCCTTTAAGAAGCTTATAGGCAAGTCCTAATTGACCTTGTTCTAGAGCCAGCAACCCTTGTTGTACTTCGTCAGATTCCCCTTTAAGATCAGCTTTTTTCAGAGGCTTTTCTTTTTTTACTTGGGCAGGTTTTGCAAAAGATGGTTCATCTTTAGTTTCATCTTCAGGTTCGGGAGTTTCAATACCTTTCTGACCCGTTGAGGGGGTAGATCTTTCAACGGGAGTATCAACTTGATCTGAATAAGATAAAGAAGCTGCCAAAAGGCAGACGAAAAGAAGCGTATATTTCATATAGAAAACACTGTTAAATTATTTTGACATATTTATCTTTTTAAACATATATATGTCAATATTGAATCAACCCTTTTAGAACTATCCCTGTGACAAAATTAAATACAGCCATTTCAGACATCAATTGCGAGCCCAACTCTTTTAACATTCGAGTCTCCTTTGCTCCTATTCAAGCGCTTCTAGGAAAAAGCACTTTTCATTTTGTCACACACAAAGACTGCGTAGAGGGTAGACAAAATTATCGAGGTCAAGTGCCAAAGGAGAGTGCTCCTTTTATACTCTCTGAGTTTAAAGGAGAGACACCTTCTATAAAAGCTCAATTTGATGGAAACCGCCATGGAGGGATAGTCACCTTTTCTAAGAAGGGAATCCCTGATTTTTCAAAGTTTTATATTCAACTCAATCAAACTTTTGGTCCTTATGAAGAATCTGATTCAGTCTCAATAAGTAAAGGACTGTCTATTCCTCCCTTTGAAGAGGTCGTAACTTTAATCCCTTGCTATAACGTAGCTAAATTCTGCAGAGAAGTCATTGAAGAAACTCTACCCCTCTCTAAAAACATTATCATTGTTGACGATGGCTCCACCGATGAAACGCCCTCTATTCTTAAAGAGCTCGCTCAAAAGCACCCCGAGCAAATCCATTTAATCTCTTTTAAAGGAAATAAAGGCAAAGGTCATGCTCTTTTAGCAGGATTTAAATATGCAAGTGGACACTTGGATTTTGAAGTTCTTGTGGCTATTGATTCAGACTCACAACATAGGCCTCCAGATATCCCTCGATTAGCGCAAGCTGTTTTAGATGGGGAAGATTTTGTCATTGGTGCAAGATGTTTTTCCCAAATGCCATTTAGAAGCCGTTTCGCCAATAATTTTATTACCATGCTTTTGCAGCGTATCTTTTCTCATGCTCCCCACGACACCCAATCAGGATTTAGAGCTTTTAGTAAAGGGCTTTTAAAGAAGCTTATCGCACGAGTTGAAGGTGGGCAATATGAAATGGAATTTGACTGTCTCCTCTATGCTTTATTAAAGGGGTACAGGGTTCGCTCTCTTCCCATCTCAACGATTTATGTCGATAAAAATGCTTCTTCACATTTTGCAGTGCTTATAGATTCTATCAAAATAATAAAGGTGCTACTTCACTATGGATCCCAAAAGAATAAAAAAAATAAAGTTCTATTTATTGAACTCAATGAATTTAACTATGAACTATTAGATACAGCTTCTCGTCATTTAGATCTCAAAAATATCCAAAAAATATTAGCCCTGAATGCCACTCAAACTCACACCGATGACCTCTATGGAAGTGATTATTTAGAGCCTTGGGTGCAATGGGTCTCTCTCCATACAGGCAGTCCCTCTTCTGAGCACAAGATCAAACATTTAGGAGACGTGCCTCATTTAGATAACGAACAAATTTGGGAAAAGCTTTCTAAGTCAAATATTACAAGCGGAATATGGGGAGCTATGAACGCAAGTAAAGCTCAAGCTGAAAACTGTTTGTTTTTCCTTCCCGATCCTTGGACCGCATCAGAAGGCGCATACCCCTCTGAGCTAGAGCCTCTACTCGATCTTTTGCGCTACAGTACTAAAAACTACCTCAACACCTCTAACCTAAAGCTGGTTCAAAAATTAGGCAGATTCATTCTTTTTTTAACTCGAGTAGGCCTACTTAATTCGTTTCGTAAAGAAATTCCAAATTTAGTCCGGCATATCAAAAAGTTTAAGGGAGAGTCTTTTGCTTATATTTCTCTTTTCGACTATCTCTCGACTCTGCTTTTTTTAAAAATGAAGCAGAAGCATAACCCTGACTTTTCTTTAATTTTTTTGAATAGGTTGGCGCATATGCAACATCATCATTGGAAAAGTGAAGGCTATAAATCGAGCCCTCGCTTCAAGTATACACTTGAGTATATCGATCGAGCTTTTAAGGCGATTCTAGATCATCTTCAGCCTGAAGACACTCTAATTGTAGCAAATGCTCTTTCTCAAAAAAACACCAATCAAGACAAACCTTGGATCTTATACCGTCAGAAAGATCAAAAAATGTTCTTAGAAGAAATGGGCCTCTCTTTTTCAAAAGTAGAACCTCATATGACTCACGATGCCCATCTTTTTTTCAAAGACAGTGAAGATTGCCAAAAGGCTCAAAAGGTTTTAAAAGAGGCTACAATTGAAGAGCATCCTTTTTTTCATGTAGAGTCTTACAAAGAAAATCCTTTAAAATTATTCTATAAAATAATCTTTACCGACAAAGTTTCCGAGGAAGCTCAAATTACAATCGCTGGAAAACAATATCGTTTTTTTGATCTTTTTCAATCTATTATTCAAAGGACAGGAAAACATGTTCAAACTGCGCTCATGCTCAGTAACCGAGACTGTTTTCCAAAAAAGATGCACAACCATGAAATATTTAATTGTATTAGCCAAGTATTTAATTCTTCAGAAGTTGAAAGTCTATCCCAATAAGCTTCTTTTAACGCTAAAATCCTTTGACTTGAGTAAGCAAGCTGTATAGAATGATTACTATGAATACTCACCTGTTTTTTAAAATTCCTCTTGTCTGCCGTGTGCCCTAGGGCACCTCTATTTCCTTTCCAATACCCATATATTTTTAAACACACATTCTAGAGGAATCGATGATGAAGTCATCTCATATAAGTACAATCGGCCTAGCCGGTATCGCCATATTTTCAATGTTTTTTGGAGCAGGGAACGTTATTTTTCCCTTGAAAGTCGGCCTAATTGCTGGGTCTCAGATCCCTTTTGCCATGACAGGTTTATTCTTAACCGCAATTGGAGGTCCCCTTTTAGGTCTTATTGGAGCCACTCTTTACAAGGGCAATTGCTTAGAATTCTTTTGTAGACCTGGACGAACAATCGGCTTCATCTTCATATCCATATCCCTTCTTTTACTTGGACCTTTTGCCGTTATCCCTCGCTGCTTTGTTGTTGCCTATTCTTCCTTTGCCTCCATTACAGGAGGTTCCTATCTTCTTTCATTTTCTATTCTGTTCGGAGGCATCTCTTTAATCTCCTGCTTCAAAAAAAGCCTGATCCTTCCTCTTTTAGGAAAAGTCTTTAGTCCCCTGCTTTTACTGAGCCTTCTCTTTATTATTATTTTTGGACTTAAAAGCGGTTCACCTTTATTACAAACATCCCACTCTTCCTCTCAAGCCTTTTTAATGGGGCTTCACGAGGGTTTTGATACGATGGACCTCATTGCGGCCCTTTTCTTTTCCTCTTCGATCTGGACGCTCCTCATTCTTAAAATGGGCAATAAGAATGAAAAGGCGGTTACTCAAACAGCCATTGCATCAGGACTCGTAGGAGGAGCTCTTTTAGGACTGGTCTACTTAGGTCTTGGGCTTGCAACTGCTCACCATGCTGAAGCTTTGGCTCAGCATTCACCTGAACGGTTAATGCCTGCGCTTGCCCTTTTAACTTTAGGGCCAATCTTTGGCAACCTTGCAAATATAGCGATTGCCATTGCTTGCTTTACAACCGTTGTAAGTCTTACTCAAACTATAGGAGAGCTTTGCTATAATGAGTTTTTTCCAAAGACATTGAGTTATCGTCAATTTCTAATAGGGATTATTGGAATAGCCATCGCCTTTTCAAACTTAGGTTTTAGTCGAATCAGCGCGTTTATTCACCCTGTTATTTCTATTTGTTACCCAGCAATTATTGCCTTAACACTCTTCAACCTCGTTCATAAAACATATGGTATAACGATGATTAAAAGACCTGTCTACGGAGTGCTTTTTGTGTCTATTGGGGCTAGAGTTATCAGTTATTTCTAAAGGTAGCTACACGCATTTTTTCCTTCTGAAGAAGAAAAAAATGGACAATTCGAATACCTGAGTGCCTTAATTGTCCGCTAATCAGAATTCTACATCTTAAGAAGGATTATCAAAGTCAAAAATTTTGAGTGTTTTCTAAGATTTTTCTCTCATTAAACACTTATTAAGTGACTTAATATAGGGCAACTAAGTCACAGTTGGACAATATTGGTACTCTTATGCTAGATTTGTCCAAAAGGACCCGTTATGAAGAAACTAATAAAAAGAACTTTAAATGCCCCTCTTAAAAAGCTTGCAAAACAGTTTCCTGTTTTGGCTGTATTTGGCCCAAGGCAATCAGGGAAGACAACCCTAGTTAAAGAGGTCTTTCCACAATATAAATATATAAACCTTGAATTATTTGAGAATCAGCAGCTCGCGCAAGAAGATCCTAGAGGATTTTTAAAACAGTTTGAAAATGAACCTGGAGTTATTTTAGATGAAATCCAAAATGCTCCGAAGCTTTTTTCTTATATTCAAGTCGAGGTTGATGAAAAGCAAAAAGAAGGTCATTTCATTTTAACGGGTTCTCAAAATATTTTACTGAACCAACGTGTTAGTCAAACACTTGCAGGGCGAGTAGCTCTGACCACTCTTCTTCCCTTGTCTATTGAAGAGCTTCGCTTAGCTAAACAATTACCTACATCTTCAGCTGAAGCTATATTTAAAGGTTTTTATCCACGCGTTTATCAAAACACTATTGATCCAGTTGTTTTTGCAGATAGCTATGTCCGAACTTATATTGAAAGGGATGTTAGAGATATTAAAAATATTACATCTCTTACGGAATTTCAAAAATTCATGCGCCTTTGTGCTGGACGAACTGGGCAGCTTTTAAATTTATCAGCTCTTGCCAATGAGTCTGCCCTATCCTTAAAAACAGTTAAATCATGGCTCTCAATCCTGCAAGCATCCTATGTAATATTTTTACTGGAACCTTTTCACCAGAATTTCAATAAAAGGGTTGTGAAAATGCCTAAGCTCTATTTTTACGATACCTCTTTAGCTTGTAATTTACTTAGAATAACTAAACCTGAAGATGTTTTCGAACATTACTTGAAGGGTGGTCTTTTTGAATCTATGATTATTTCTAACTTTCTAAAGATGCAATATCATAAATTGCTTCCTCCTAACCTATACTTTTGGAGAGACAAACTAGGCAATGAAGTTGATTGTATACAAGAAAATGGGCAACATCTTCATGCTATAGAGATCAAGGCAGGAGAAACCTTTAATTCAAGCATGCTTGATGGTTTAAAAAAATGGAGCTCGATTAGTCAACTTCCTCTTCAAAATAGCCAACTGGTTTATGGTGGCTCTAAAACTCAAAAAACAAAAGAAATTTTCCTCCAATCATGGGAAAACCTATAATTTTTTTGTCTTCAAAATTAAAGAATATCCAACTCCTCAAATCCTAAATAGGATATCACGTAATTTCTTTTAAAAGTTTACTAAGCCGATCTAAATCGGCTGTCATTTCTAAGGCCTTTGCTTCTTTAATCGCATCCAAAAGGACAAATTGGGCTTTTGGATAGTCTTCTATTGCCATAGAGTACTGAGCTTCTAAATACTGGTAATGCACTTTTGTTTTTTTAGGTAACAAGCTTATATCAATTTCATTTAGAAGCTCCAAAAGATCATCTAGTTTATTTTATAGGAGGAACACTTTTCCTAAACGGATAGAAGTCCTTGCAAAATAATCATACTCCCCAAGAGATTGATATATTTTGATTGCTTCTTGATACCTTTGCGTTGCAATCTCTAGATTACCATTAGGGTCATCAGAGTGGGCAGCTCCCGCATTAAAAAGGACCTTAGCTTTTATAAAATCATCTTTGCAGTTGTGCTATTCATATTCTCACCGATGACAAGTAAAATTTGCTCATGGTCGTGGCTAAAATTTGCAAATGCAAAAGATGTGCAGAAACAACAAATAAAAATAAAAAGTTTTTTCATAAAATATTCTCCTTCAAACAGTCTCTTTTCTCTCTATCAACACTTTGATTTCGAACCTAAATAACTCATCTAGCGAAGGTGATCTTTTCAAATCTAAAGCACGTCCACAGACCCTGATTCAAAATCATAATATCCAGAATACACTCTAAGTTTTCCTTGAGAAACGAAGTGCTTAATAATCAAAGATTCACCTACAAGTTTACTCATAGCTTCTGCATTAAACTCGATAGATGTTTTGAGTAGGTTTGATGTATTCGTTGTTTTAGCTTTAGTAACTGAGGGATTAATCATTTGAGCAATATAAGGAATATCTTGTATTTGATTATGAATGACCGCATTTACAGCCCCACAGTTTTTGTGTCCCACAACTAAAATGCATGAGGAGCCGAGGTGGTCAACAGCATACTCGATACTTTCCATCTCAAAAGGACCCACAACATTACCAGCCACTCTGACAACAAACAAGTCCCCTATTCGTTGATCAAAAATAATTTCAGGCGCAACTCTAGAATCTGAACAGGCAACGACAACTGCAAAAGGAGCTTGGTTATCTATAAGCTCTTCTCTTCTATTTTCAGTTTGATTTTGACAAGTCATCGTGTTTGATTGAAAGCGAAGATTTCCCTGCACGAGTTTTTCGAATGCTCCTGCTGGATCAAGAGCTGAAAGGCTACAGCTTAAAAAGGTAAAACAAATGAGTATAAATTTTAGCATAAGATCTCCTAGCAATTAACTACTTTGCTGTAACAGATTTGAGGAGTTCTTTTCAAGACGATCTTTTAAAAGACCCAAGTCAATTTAACGTTCGCCCTTTGCAAACTCATTCTACTCAATAGTTCTGCTCTATAACTGACTTTTATCTCTAAATTACGGCATCTTGTGATTGCGCAATCGAATCCCAGGGAAATTTGGTTCACTGTTTTATGAACACCTTCGACTGAAAAACACCCTGCAGTAGAGGGAATGACTAAGTTTGGAAACTCAGAGACGTATTGAGACGACCCAAAAGGAATATTACTGAGGAACCCCACGTAGATTGCAGGAGAGATGGTATAGTTTTGAAGATTGATTTGTTGAACAAGTTTCGCTCCTGCATTAGCCTGCATAAAGGTACTGCGTTTTTGAGCAACTTTTAGATTGAGAGTTCCACCATCAACTTCAGTAAACCCTTTTTGATAGAGTTTGAGGTAATAAACTTGAATATCTGGCTCCAAAAAATATCGAATCTCATTTTTTGATTTTTTTTCATTCTCATGTTTGGATCTTATTTTTGAAGATCTCAATTCAATTTTAGTAACAGCATCTAAACCACATAAAAAGTTATAACTCTTATGACGCTGTTTAGGAACTTCATTAATGCCCGTAAAAGCAATGGTCCGTCTCCCTCTAAAGAAATCAACCCCACCCTGAGCAATAGCATTCACAGAAAACTTTTCAGTGAAAAAAGAAAAAGAAGGAGAGAAGTAAACCGTGTCAGCTGATGTATCTCCATGATTCTCCCTCCAGACAAGGCTAGAGTGAGTATAGCCAGCGGCCGGATTAATAAGGAAGTGCCTCCCTATTTTAAAAGCAGCTCCCACTGCCGACCCATAAGTATAGTTATAAAAACTAAACTGTCCTTCACCGCGCTGCCTACTACTTGTATCTTGATCGTAATAGAATCCCATTGGCTGCACCCAAATATAGGGATAGCGCGTCTTCAATAGACAAACCGTTTTAGCTTGTTGCAGAGCTATTTCAGCCATATTGACATTGTTTTGAAAACTAACAAGCGGCAAGGCGCTATATTGCGCTGGACATAACTCAACTAGTGCATTTCTGAGAGCATCAGCTCCTAATGAAACTAGAGTATTTTGAAGGCTTGTAAGATTCGCATCAGTGACAAGGTTTGAGTTTTCAAATAGATGGTTATACGTTCTCTTTGCATTACCATACAAGGTACTATAAAATGGTGATATGACAAATGTTGTATCGACCACTATAAAAACAGAGTTCCCTTGATAAAGAAGACTAAATTCCTGCGGATGCGCCTCCACAATGGAAGTAAAAGTTCCATTAACACCTCCAGCAGCAGTTAAAAATTCAAACTGTGTTCCTTCTGCATAGACACCTGCTGCAGGATCGGCCTGCACAACTCCATTTAGATTAGCTTGACCTGTGATAGCTATTAAATCACTGGCTCCCGTATTGTTAATTTCAACTTCTAAATTAGCATCTGCAGCTTGAGTATAGTTTCCAGTAACCGTCAGAGTTCCTATTGAATTACCAAGGGCTACTATGCCATTATTCACAAGGTTATCAAGAGTTCCTATCCCATCTAAAGTTCCAGTTGTTCCAACGGTTGTAGTTCCATTAAGAGTTCCATTGACTCTCAATTTGCCTGCAGTGACAGCCGTCGTCCCTGTAAAAGTTGAGGCCCCTGTTAGAGTAACGGTTCCCGTTCCTAATTTTGCTATAGTACCCGCTTGCGACAAAACTCCTGCATAGGTTCCATTTGTATTTTGATCGAACTGAAGAGCTCCCGTCACTGCAATAGCGCCTTGTAAAGAACTCGTATTCCCTTTAAGGGTTCCCGCCGTAATCGTCGTCCCTCCAGAGTACGTATTTACACCCGTCAAAGTGAGCGTTTCCGTGTTTAGCTTAGTCAAGGTTCCCGTCCCTGAAATCACCTGTCCAAAGGAGCTAGCTGTGCCCTGATTAAAAATAACCGTGGCGTTATTCGCCATTGCCCCCCCTAAATTCGCTGTTGTGTTCGTAAAAGTTAAGGTCCCCGCACTAACCGTCGTCGCACCTGTATAGGTGTTGTCAGCACTCAGAGTAAAAACCCCAGCTCCTTGCTTTGTCAAAGTTCCCACCCCTGAAATCACTTGTGCAAAGGAGCTATCTGCGGCTTGATTAAAAATAACCGCGGCTTTATTCGTCATCGTCCCCCCTAAATTCGCTGTAGTGTCCGTAAAGGTTAAGGTCCCCGCACTAATCGTTGTAGTTCCTGTATAGGTGTTATCTCCTGTTAAGGTTAAGGTTCCAATGCCTTGCTTGGTAAGAACACCGTTTGCTCCGCTAATCACCCCTGAGAAACTGGAGCTAGCCGCCGTTCCCAAAGAAAGAGTTTTGTCTCCCAAATCGACGCTACCTGATCCACTGAAAGCTCCAATTATTGTCGATGTGGTAATTCCTGAAATATCAAAAGTTCCATTCGCAACAACAGCTCCTGTACCTGCTAGCGCTCCTGTTCCGGTCAACGCAATCTCTCCCGCTGTAATTGTCGTCCCTCCTGTATAGGTATTGACTGCAGTGAGCGTTAAGACTCCAGCTCCTTGCTTTGTCAAAGTTCCCACCCCTAAAATCACTTGTCCAAAGGAGCTAGCTGTGCCCTGATTAAAAATAACCGCAGCATCATTCGTCATCTTCCCCCCTAAATTCGCTGTAGTGTCCGTAAAGGTTAAGGTCCCCGCAGTAATCGTTGTAGTTCCTGTATAGGTGTTATCTCCAGTTAAGGTTAAGGTTCCAATGCCTTGCTTGGTGAGCGTGCCATCTGCTCCACTAATCACCCCTGAAAAACTGGAGCTAGCCGCCGTTCCCAAAAGAAGCGTTTTAGCTCCCAAATCAACGCTACCTGACCCACTGAGATCTCCAATTGTTGTCGATGTGGTAATTCCTGAAATATCAAAAGTCCCATTCGCAACAACAGCTCCTGTTGCGGACAGTGAACCTCCTGTCGTCAACGCAATTTCACCCGCCGTAATTGTCGTCCCTCCTGTATAGGTGTTGGCTGCAGTAAGCGTTAAGACTCCAGCGCTTTGCTTGGTCAAAGTTCCCGTCCCTGAAATCACTTTTCCAAAGGAGCTAGCTGTGCCCTGATTAAAAATAACCGCGGCGTTATTCGTCATCGCCCCCCCTAAATTCGCTGTAGCGTCCGTAAAGGTTAAGGTCCCCGCAGTAATCGTTGTAGTTCCTGTATAGGTGTTATCTCCAGTTAAGGTTAAGATTCCAGTGCCTTGTTTAGTAAGAACACCGTTTGTTCCGCTAATCACCCCTGAAAAACTGGAGCTAGCCGCCGTTCCCAATAGGAGCGTTTTACCTCCCAAATCAACGATACCTGACCCGCTGAGGTCTCCAATCGTTGTCGATGTGGTAATTCCTGAAATATCAAAAGTCCCATTCGCAACAACAGCTCCTGTTGCGGCCAGTGAACCTCCTACCATCAACGCAATTTCACCCGCCGTAATCGTCGTCCCTCCTGTATAGGTATTCACTCCATCTAAGCTTAGATTTCCTGTCCCTTGTTTCTCGAGGGTTCCTATTCCAGAAATTATTTTTGTATAGCTTTGAAAGTCTATTTGATTAAAAATGAGTGCTGAGTTATTCGTAATATCCCCTCCCAAACCCGCTGTATCTGCGGTGAAAATCAAAGTGCCCTCTGTTATAGTAGTCGTACCTCCATATAAACTTGCAAAGCTTAAGGTTAAATCCCTAGCGCCTTCCTTTGTAAGTGAGCCATCACCAACTACTGCCAAAGTAATTTCGGTCACATTACTCGCTGTCAAAGTTGCATCAGTCTGAACAGTGGCGTCAACAGTTATATCTGGACTATTCGTGCTTGAAGTCAAAGCGGCTGTACCTGGAAAGGTCAACAGTCCATTAGTTAATGTTATTGCAGAAAGAGCCTCAACAGCAGTAACTGTGACATTTCCAACTTGTATTTCTATTCCATTTAGATCAATGGCGTAAGCCGTTGTATCAGGAATATCAATAGTGGCTGTATCTGTGCCAGCAAATGGTGGGCCGCCTTCAGGATTCCAATTTCCAGGATCTGTCCAAAGGCCACCAGTTGCTCCAATCCAAGTAAAGTCGACAGAAAAACAGCCTGTAGATAGGCTCAAAGATACTATGAGGAAAAAGAGAAGTTTGCCATAGGTTACTTGAAAAAATTGAGACATTCTATGTAATTTTTGAAATTTAAGTAAAACACTCTTTATTCAATTAAAAAATTAAATTTTCAAGGAAAATAAACTAGATGTGTAGTGAAACAATTAAGCTATTAATATTGAATAAATTCTAGATCGGCGTTGTTGATTTAATCAAAATCGACCGATTCAGACAAATAAATATTTAAGAAAATAAGCGTATAAATGAAAATGGACTCCTAATCGACAAAAACAGGAGTCCAAAGATGAGCTA
>Ga0208770_1000198_pt1 | contig 44428 bp, 64 predicted proteins | sample AntAceMetag02UK9_FD_184771 | JGI IMG/M metagenome (GOLD analysis project Ga0208770, IMG submission 184771) | Saline lake microbial communities from Ace Lake, Antarctica - Antarctic Ace Lake Metagenome 02UK9 (SPAdes) (version 2) | ecosystem: Environmental > Aquatic > Non-marine Saline and... | reverse complement strand
CACACCAAAGATTGAGAGAAAAGTCACTGTGCCGGGACGGACCCGTAAGGATGACTTTGACAGACTTATCAGAGCAGCGAGACAGCAATAATGGAAAGAAAAGAGATACCACCGGCAAGACGCGCTGCGGTGCCGTCCACGGTCCTCTGCATCGATTGTCAGAGTGAGGTTGAGTAGATGCAAACCCGACGCATGTCATTTTATGAGGCTAAAACAAACGCAGTTTTGGGCCTTGTGGTTAGCTTCCTGTTCACGCTGTACGGATTGCCCATGTTTGGCCTTGACCCGTCTGTGAGCGCGTCTCTGGGCGTCACTGCCTGCTATTTTTTACTGTCGCTTGCCCGGTCCTATGTGCTGCGCCGGGTTTTTAATGGGGGGACCAATGGAATATAATGAATTTTTAAAAGCAAAAGTAACATCCATACCGCCATCCGGTATCAATGAATTCGACCAATTGGCAACAGGGATGTTTGATCATCAAACCGCAATCACTAAGTGGGCATTACGCCGAGGCCGCGCGGCTATATTTGCGGGAACAGGGCTTGGCAAATCTATTATGCAGTTGTCATGGGCCAAGCAAGTCAGCCACCATACCGGAAAGCCAGTATTGATATTGACACCACTGGCAGTCACTCACGCGATAAAGAAAGACGCCAATAAATTTGGCATCGAAGCCACTATCGTTAAGGTTCAAGATGATGTGACGAATGGCGTCAATATTACCAATTATCAAAAATTGTCGCATTTCGATATGTCTCAGTTCTCCGGCGTTGTTCTTGACGAAGCCAGCATATTGAAAAATGAAAAAGGGGCATATCGAACAAAATTAATAAACGACTGCAAAGCCATTCCGTTTCGCCTTTGCGCGACAGCTACGCCGTCGCCCAATGATTTTATGGAACTTGGAAACCAATCGGAATTTCTCGGGATTATGTCTTATACCGACATGCTGGCGATGTTCTTTGTGCATGATGGCGGGTCTACTCAAAACTGGCGATTGAAGGGCCACGCTGAAGATAGATTTTGGCAATGGATGTGCCAATGGGCCGTAATGCTACGCCAGCCGAAAGATTTGGGGTTTGATAATACCGGGTATGACCTGCCAAAATTACACAACATTCAGCACCTCGTAGATGTTGAATATAATCCAGATATCGAAACGGGCCATCTATTTCCAATTGAAGCGGCGTCCATGCAAGAACGATTATCAGCACGCCGCACCAGCGTTGCCGACCGGGTTAAACTTGCCGCTTCAATTACACCACATGACCGCCCATTCGTATGGTGGTGTAATCTCAATTCTGAAAGCCAAATGATCACTAAATTAATCCCCGGATCTGTTGAACTGTCAGGATCAGATAGTGAGGACCAGAAAGAGAAAAAACTTATTGATTTCTCGGAAGGCCGCATTCGCTGTTTGGTGACAAAGCCTAAGATATGCTCACAGGGCCTAAATTGGCAGCACTGCGCCGATACTGGGTTTGTTGGCCTTAATGACAGCTTCGAGCAGGTATATCAGGCCGTACGGCGATTTTGGCGGTTCGGGCAAGAAAAAGAAGTTACAGTTCATTTCATTGCATCAGAACTGGAAGGCGCTGTCGTATCAAACATCAAGCGTAAAGAACGCGATATGATCCGCATGGGCGACGCGCTGGTCAGGCATATGTCAGACATAACCAGCGCGGAACTTGCGGGAACAAAACGCGACACTCTGGATTATTTACCAATAGAGAAAATGGAGATTCCGAAATGGATGTAAAAGCCGTTAATCAGGTTATTGCCGACGACTACGCTATTTACGAGGGGGATAGCTGCGAGCTTATCAAAAATATTGCAGATAATTCGATTGATTTTGGAATTCACAGTCCACCATTCGAGGGGCTTTATAAATTTTCCAACTCTGACCGAGACATAAGTAATAATAACCGCGAAGGATTCTGGAAACATTACCAATACTTGATTGACGAAATGATCCGCATTACCAAGCCAGGGAGATCTGTTTCAGTTCATGTTATGCAGTTGCCATCTTCAAAAGGTCGCGACGGGTTTATAGGAATGCGCGACTTCCGGGGCGAAGTCATTCGCGCGTATCAATCATCCGGGTGGTTATTTTCGAGCGAGGTTTGTATTTGGAAAGACCCTGTAGTCGCACAGCAACGGACAAAATCAATTCGTCTTCTTCATAAGCAGTTGGTGAAAGACAGCATAATATCAGGTCAGGGCCTTGCCGATTACGTCGTTACGTTTCGCAAGCCAGGGGACAATGCCGACCCGGTTGCCGGAGGTTTTGATTTATGGATTGGTGATGGTGATGGTCCTGATAAAGCAAAATATACGGAAAAGATGGACCGACGAAACTGGTTCTCAATTGAATGCTGGCAGAAATACGCAAGCCCTGTATGGACCGACATTAATCAGACCCGCACGCTCCAGCATCGCGGAGGTCGTGATAATAAAGATGAACAACATATTAGCCCGCTGCAACTTGATGTCATCGAGCGGTGTATCCAGCTTTGGTCAAATCCTGGGGATGTTGTGTTTACGCCATTCCTTGGGATTGGGTCTGAAGTTTTCGGAGCTGTGGAGTTGGGCCGCAAAGGTGTCGGCATCGAACTGAAAAACTCATATTTTGTGCAAGCCGTTAAAAACTGCGCGAAAGCGGCACCATCAAAAATTGATCTTCTTAATTATGCGTCATAGCGCCGGTTTATTGGGTCATGCCATGACATACATTCGCAAGGCGCAAGATCAGCGCGGCCTATTCAGAACAAATCTTGATCAACCGAATAACCAGAGCAACCCTGACTTGGATCAATCAAGATATACCGTTGAGCCAAGTATTGGACAGGGCGGCTCTGGTTTGCCTGATGGGGAGGCCGCATGAATAAACAGGTATCCGATATCATAATGATCGTTGCCAAGTGCTACGGCATATCTCCCGACAGGATACGGGGCAAAGAGCGTACCCGTGCGGTCACGCACCCCCGACGTGTGGCCTTCTGGCTATGCTCAACGCTATGTGGCCTGAAACAGGACGAGTTGGGCCTTGAATTTGACGGTCGATCTCCATGCTCTGTCAGTCAAGCGGTCGTCGCCTTAATGATCGATCGCAGGGAAGACGCGGAATTGGATCAAAACTGTTCTGATCTATTAAACGCGATCAGGGAGCGCAAAAGGGTATACCCACGGTTTGAGCCTTGGAGCCCGGCGAAGCGCAAAGACGACACGACACGGCCCAAACCTAATTTGGATGTGAAGCCCCGCAAATGCCTCATGTGCCATAACGAATTTATGTCCTCTCACATTGGAGAGCGAGTCTGTAAGGGCTGCAAAGAAACAAGGGTTTGGCGGAGTGGGGGGATTGTGGCATGACGACGTTGACAGATAGAAAAAACAGGCGCATCGTGAACATGGAGCTAGAAACTCCTTGTTGGCGAAAGCCGCCTTCGATATGTGCGGTTTTTTTACGCCTTCCTTTTGGTGGGAGTCCGGTATCCGTAAGGACCGGGGCTGTCCAACAACAGTTTCTAGCTCCCACCACCAAGGGCGGTCTAGAAGCCTCTCTAGTGGTGCTTTTTAACGCCATGTTGGAGGCAAACATGTTAAAATTATCCCTAGACGACACCTGCAAAGCAGAACATCTGCTAAACAACCACAAACAGCTATCAGAGCTTCTTATTTTGGCTCTTGGAGAGATAAAACCGGAATCCCCGGAGGATTTTACACGCCTTTGGGAAACCTTTCTGTGGGTGACCTATCAGCTAAATGAAACTGGCGATAAATTAACCGGCGTTCTCTATGACGCCTATAAACGCAACCGTCTCGAAAAAGGGGAGGCCGCATAGTGGCGCAATTTCCCGCACTTCCACTTTTTACAGATGCCTATCTTGGCGATACAAACCATCTGACAACGTTAGAACATGGCGCGTATTTATTATTGTTAATTACGGCATGGCGTTCGAATGGTTGCCGGTTGGTAAATGACGATAAAATGCTGGCACGTTATACCCGATTAACACCGTCACAATGGAAGCGTATAAAGCCGATTATTTTAGAGTTTTTTGACGTAAGGGACGGGCATCTCATACAACGAAGATTGATTGACGAATTGAATACTGTCAAACGACTCACTAATCAGCGCTCTAAAGCAGGGAAGGCTAGTGCGTTGAAAAGAAAGGAAAGGGATACAACGGATGTTGGCTTCCCGTTGAACGAAAAACAAGCACCCACACCCACACCCACACCCACTAAAAAAAATATACAAAAAAAAGGAAATCGAATCCCTGAAGACTGGACCTTATCTGACCGTAATTTTCAGTACGCAAAAGAGAAGGGTTACCCACCAGTTTCAATCCCCTTGCTTGCAGAAACGTTTCATAACCACTGGCTGTCTTCGGCAGGATCAACTGCGGTCAAAAAAGATTGGAACGCAGCATGGCGAAAATGGGTAGCTATAGACATCAGCAAATTCGGAGGGCCACAAGCCGTCCCGCAACAGAAGAGAGGTTTACTATGACTGAAGGTGAAGACGCTTTGGAATCCCTGTACCGTGATGTGTTGGGCTCAGACAAAAAACAGCTTGAAGAAGATGCTATCGACATTGCTCGCGCTGGACAGGGTATTGATACGGGGTATGTCATGCATTCCCGCGCTGCTAATGGGGATATGTCGGAGTTCAATCTTAGAATACCCAAATATGCAATAACGATGATTACGGCTCGAACAGGAAGTGGCAAAACAACATGGATGACGAACCTAGCTAATCGCATGGCAATGGATGGTGCCAGTGGATTGTTTATCACGCTGGAAGAACCGCGTTATTCGATCCGAGGCAAAATGTTGGCATCATTCACAAAGGAAAAAAATAAAAAATATTCGATGAATGCCCTGACGCCCTGGCAGGCGATGAAGGCAAATTCAGGAAAGCAAGAATGCCCGGTACTTGAGGAATTTAACAAAAAAATTATGCGGAAGGTTAGGGTTGTGGACGCTAACCGCTCCGTTCCCAAACACTCAGAAACACCGGGCATTTTCTATCAGCCACAGTACATCGGAGATCTAATTAAATACCGAAATAGCAAATCTCAAGCCCCCCTAGATTTCGTGATTATTGATTTCGGGCAATTAATGGAAACTTTGGATTCCGATAACTCAAACTCCTACCAGCGAATGAAGGGCGTTATGCAAGCCTGCAAAAACCTTTCTGGGTCTTTGGGGATAGCAGTTGTCATTGGTGCTCAGCTCCAACGCCAATGTGCAGCTATTAATATTTGGGACTTTGAGCCAGAGCATATCCGTGACGGATCAGACATGGAACAAGCTGCGTCCCTCATTCTTGCCACGGGGATGGACAAGAATCTGAGTGAGGAGGACGTGAACATGGTTTTAAGAATACTTAAAAACCGAAACGGGCCAAAGCGGGTTGGCGGGTTTTTCGATATCGATTTTGAACACAATCACATCCCCCTTAAATCATCGGAGCCAAAATATGATTAAAGATATGGCTTTAGCAGTGGGGAATTTCCTGATTATTGGAAAAAGCCCGGGCCCAAAAGAGAACACACGTAATGCCTATGATTTGGCTCTTGTGAGCGCCGGACTTCCCGCAAGCACCCGAGAACCGGCTATCGAAATGTTCAAACGGGCTTGGTTGTTCACCTATGAATACATCGAAGTCTTGAAAGGTATCGAGCGTGAGATTTTTGACGATGTGGGACTAATTGGTGGGGCGGCAGTACCTACCCTGGCAGACATTGAATTCCTGTCTACAGCGGACGCAAAGCGGGTTTTTGACATCACGTTTGCGCTTTACCAAGTCGAACACATCAAAAAGGATATTATGGACGAAATGGTTCGCTGGTCTGCCGAGCTAGGTGTGGCGGCATAATGTTTAAAACGCAGTTGCCGGAGAAGGATTTAGATAATGCGAGAATTCGGTAAAATTAAAACATCTGTATGGAAATCAAAGAAATTCAAATCGGTATCGATAGCCCTATCGAAGGTCTTATATTTGTATCTCCATACCAACACGCACGGCAATTCTATCGGTTGTTATTGGCTATCAAAGGAGTATGCCATTAGTGACTTAGCCCTATCTGACGTCTCTATAGAGGCTATTGATAGGGCTATCGAAGAACTATCAAAGTCGAACCTGATAAAGTGGGACGAAGACGAAGAAATTATCTATCTGTGTGACTTCCTTCTGCACTCACCAATCACAAATCGGAAGCACGCGATAGGAGCAGCGAAAGCCGCTCTATTGCTGCCTAAATCGCCATTACGAGAAGCTGTCTGCGAAGATATCCTAACCGCTTGCATCGAGGTAAAAGACAAAACCGAGAGCCCTTCGACACATGAACAAATAAGCGAAATGTTGAGAGATATCAGAAAGCCTCCCGATACCCCTATCGAAACACCTATCGATATAACAGAGACTGAAACAGAGACTGAAACAGAAACAACACTTCAAGACGCGGGCGCGTCAGAAGTGGGTGATGTTGGGTTTAAGCCTGTTGAAATTATCAAATCGTATGACCGACTGATTATCGAGGTCTACGGTTCCGAACAGCTTGAACGACCGTATGTCGCACCAACAGATTTGCCCGTCGCCGCCAGTTTTCAGGAACAAGGCGCATCGCTGGAGCTTTGCGAGCAAGTGTTTCAAGGGATTTTGGAATACCGAAAAAGCAAAGGGGAGGCGGTGCCGAACTCGCTTAAATATTTCACAAAACCGATTGCGAAAGCGTTGGAAGACGGGACGATCCCCGGCGCTGATAAGTTTCTGCTGAGCGATGCAGAATTGGAGCGGGAGCAGTGGAAGGCGCGACTTACCGGTTATTTTGAACGTGATATGTGGCTTGGCACTTGGGGAGAAAACCCAGACAGCCCCGGATGTATGGCTCCGAAAGAATTAATTTCGGAACTACGACCGATCGCAGCCGCTATGCCAGATCTGCCGGCAGATCTGGACAGGAGGGATTCCGCCAATGCCTGACACAACCCTCAAAGCCATGACCCATGAGGGGCAGCCCGCCATTCGCATTGTCAGCCCTCGTGGTGATACGGAAAAAGGCCGAACCCTGCCAATGACCGAGATTTACCGAATGAGCCCTGAAGCGGCGGTGCGGTTGGGAATGGATCTGATCCGGGAAGCGGGTGGTGAATGAACGGCGCATCAGCGGAATGCAGGCCACGACTGACGGGCGTATCGGCTCTGAACGAAGAGGAAAAACGCGCCTTACAGGCCAAAGCATGGCACCAAAGAGGGGCGATTGTCGTAGTCGTCGATGAATTGCCCGACGACCTGGACAGGCAGATGTTTGAGAATTTTGGTAATAAGAAATTTGGGCAACGGAAGGGTGAGTAATGAGTAGAAGCAGAAAGAGACGGCTCAAGCGCAAGCAGGGGGACAATACCGATTACGGTGCGGCCGCTTTATTTTCGACTGGTCATGACCCGCACGGAAACCCTCTATACCGACGCGACACGCCAACCAATGACAGGATTGTCTTGAAGAACTTCGACCAGACCCAGGGCAACGCTAGACACGCGATCAATCAGACATCAAGCATGGTTGACAAGCTCCTTTACACGAGATTAATCAGCAAGACGGATTATGATGTCGCGATACGCTTCACGGAAGATTTCGAAGAAACCGGTCTTCGCGCCAAATCCGGATCTTCGTATGAGCCGAGAGAAAAGGGCGGTGAGGCTGAAATGATTGACGCCGCGTCTCAGGCACATAATCGATGGACAGAAGCTGTACAGGCCATGGGGCCGAGATATGGGGATATTATTTGTTCTGTTGTGTTGTATGATTTCATGCCGTCATCGCGAGATATCGAGACGCTGAAAGAGGGTCTTATGAGGCTCGCCATACACTATGGGCATATCGTTGGGTAGTGTCTCAGTTTGAAATCCAACGGGATTGACTTTACTCGCCATCGCCCCAAATCTCCTATATGCTTATCGGTAAGCAAAGGAGATGTCATGGCTCGCAGAGAGACCGTTACAATAGGCATTAAGTGCAAGGCTTGCGGTACGTCGGGCCAGACCACGATTGAGGAAAACGAGAACCCGGTTTATGGTCGCGGCCTTGATCGTGAAGTGCAGAGCGTTTCTGGACCTTTCACCATTTCTAAAAACCGCGAAATGATCACCTGTGATGCATGTGGAAAAGAGGCGACGTAATGCCTAAAGGCCCTAAAGGAGAGAAACGTCCTGCCGATGTCGTAGGCGCTGCTGTCATGATCGGCAGGATCGCCACTGGCGAGATTGAGGACACCGTTCCCGACGATGGGAAGAATAAAGCTGCTCAGGAGTTGGGGCGCATGGGTGGGAAGGCACGAGCGGCTAAGATGTCTCCTGAGAAGAGGTCGGAGATAGCTAAAAAAGCCGCCAAAACAAGGTGGGATAAAAACTAAGAATAAAAATGGGAATAATTTTTGGAATAATTTTCCTTGTTTTTGTCTGTTTCCAGTGTTAACTTCACGCTCAACGAAACTTGTTGAAGGCACCCCTGGATAATGGAAACCAATATTGATGTAGTGATGTCTCGTTTGGAGCCATACTTGGACTTATTTGATGGCGTATTACGTCATGGTCACTCGAAATATGAATCATACCCGGCAGATGTGGTTGTTGACCACGATGCAAGCACTCAAGCGCATTGCACCAATCGACATATTATAGCTGAGGCACACAATGTGTTAGGCGAAATGCCTTTAGTCAGGCATTTAGAAGTTAGGCAGCAAAATTTATGGTTGATTGAATCCGCTAATGCGGTGGTTCGTTTTAAAAAAACTGATGAAGATGGGGTTTCGTCTAATTATCCGACATCTCAAGCAAGGGCGTTTGATGGTGGGGATGAACTGCCGGGTGTCCCTGCATCTCCTACACGCCTTACCGTCGGCTATTTACTAGATGAAACAGGAACAACATTTATGCGTTCGCAGATATCATTGCCCACAAACAGGGGGGTTATTTGGTGTGCTGCGGTAATTCCGGCTGATTACAGGGAATCGGACGAATCTGCTTGGTATGAAGTTACCAAGCAGATAAACGCCAACTTTTAACCATGGAGCAAGTGGAGCGATTTAATCGTCACATGCTGACGCTTGCAAGGGAGTCTCGCGGGTTAACTCAGTCCGGTTTGGCCGATGCAATGGGGGTCGGTCAAGGAACTGTATCTAAAATTGAATCTGGTATGAATGATGCAACAACAGACTTTGTTGACTGTCTATGTAATACCCTTGAATACGAGTCTGGCTTTTTTTACGAAACAGGCCGGCCCTACGGAATGCCACCCTTTCATTATCGGAAAAGGAAAAAACTAGGGAAGAAGGCACTAGAAAAAATGATAGCAGAGATGAATATCCGACGTATTCATCTTAAAATTTTACTTAAGTCCGCAGAGTGGAAAAGTAATATTTTCATCCCAGAAATTGATCGGGATGAATATCTGGCTGGATCAAGACAATCTTTTTCTATTGAAGGAGTCGCTCGCCAACTCCGCGAGCTATGGATGCTCCCGGAAGGCCCTATCGAAAATGTTATCGAGTTGCTTGAAGATAACGGCGGAATTGTTATTCCGTGTAATTTTGATAGCGACCTTATAGACGCGGTGAGTCAAAGAATTGACGGACTGCCTGCATTATTTTTCGTCAATATGAATGCCCCTGCGGATCGCGTTAGACTAACTTTGTGTCATGAGTTGGCACATATGGTGCTTCATACAACTTCATTCCTAGATGACGATGTGATGGAATTGGAGGCAGATGCTTTTGCGGGCGCTTTCCTGCTCCCTGCAAAACAGATTCGTTCTCAGTTAACAAAATTCGATATTCGCCAGACAGCTAATTTAAAACGGCACTGGAAAGTATCCATGGCCGCAATCGCGATGCGAGCCGATAATTTAGGGATGATTACCCCTTATCAGAAAAAATCTTTTTTTATTCAAATGGGTAAACTTGGGTATCGAAAAAAAGAACCACATGAACCACCAAGGGAGTACCCAAAGGCTGTCCAGAGGCTTATCGACTACCACCTTACCGTCTTAAGCTATTCAACCGAAGAGTTGGCTAAGTCTCTCTTTATTTCATCGAGTGAATTCCAGAGAATGTACAGTCATGAATGGATTGAAACGCCCAAATCTCCGAATGGAGACGGAAGGCCTCAATTGCGTATTGTAAAATAAATAGTGCTTGACGGTAAGCATAAAAGTTCACATAATAAGGGCATGAACAAATTGCCCTTACATAAACGCACTCAGATTTTGCACATGCTCGTAGAGGGATCGTCTATGCGGTCAATCTCGCGTGTTGTTGGTGTGTCTATCAATACGGTTACGAAGTTGTTGATCGAAGCGGGCGAGGCTTGCGCGGCTTATCATAGCGACACGGTGCGGAATGTTACGGCGGCGCGTGTCCAGTGCGATGAAATCTGGTCATTCTGCTACGCCAAGCAAAAGAACGTGGCGACGGCAAAGGCCGCACCTGACGAAGCTGGCGACGTGTGGACCTGGACGGCACTTGATGCTGATAGCAAGCTGATCGTTTCTTATCTGGTCGGTGGCCGTGACAGTGAATATGCAATTGAGTTTATGGACGATGTAGCGAGCCGATTGGCTAACCGGGTGCAGATCACCACGGACGGTCACAAGGCTTATCTGGAAGCTGTTGAGGGCGCATTTGGTGGCGATGTAGACTATGCCCAGCTAATCAAGCTGTATGGCGCTGCACCGGATAGCTCAAAGGGTCGCTATAGCCCTGCGGATTGCACAGGCATTCGCAAGCGCCGTGTCGAGGGCAATCCAGCTATTGAGGACGTATCAACCTCGCACGTTGAACGCCAAAACTTAACAATGCGGATGTCTATGCGTCGGTTCACGCGATTGACGAACGGGTTTTCAAAGAAGATCGACAACCACATTCACATGCTGTCACTGTATTTTCTGCACTACAACTTTTGCCGTATCCACAAGAGCCTGAAAGTTACCCCGGCAATGGCCGCTGGCGTATCTGATACACTTCACGATCTGGAATGGGTTGTTGGGCTGATTGACGCACGCGCACCGGAAACGACAAAGCGCGGACCGTATAAGAAAAATAATTCAAACTGAGACACTACCTATCGTTGAATGATGTTGACACCACATCTTGAATGTGGCACAAAGATGCCCGTACCCGTGCGCCTAAAGCGTAACGGGATTTTTTATGACCAAATTTAATTCGAAAGCGAGCGCGGCACCGACTGCAAAAGCTTTACAATAACCCGCCTCCGATTATGGACTGGCGGGTTATTATTGGAGAAACGACAATGTATATCGTAATCGGCGACGGCGGTTCAGCAATCTAATAGGCACATCTCAGAGTAAGGCACACCAACTGCTTATCGTGATTTTTATAAACTCATAAAACAGGGTCCGGTTCCAAGTCGTCATAATCAACGCGCAAGGCTTCTGCGGCACGTGCCTGGGCCTTGCGAGATAGGTTCTTGACGCCGCGTTCTACCTGACTGACATATCCTTTGGAAACGCCGATACTGTCTGCCAGTTGATCCTGATTGAGATCACGCCATTCGCGGTAGACCTTGAGCGGGTTTTCGCCGCCGATTAAACGGGTGACTACATCATGAGGAATGCGGCTTCCGTCGTCTTCTGTGCGAGCACGATGGAACAGTTGTTCGTCACTCAATTCTTCATCGGGCCTATGCGTCATGTAATCTTTATAGGGAATGACAACAAAAGCGGGCTCGTTATCTTGATAGATGATCTGGGGTTTTGGCATGACTTCAATTCCTTATTTTTTGTAAACGTCGCCTCGAGGGCCGATTTTGATTATGGCTAAGATAACGCCTTCTATTGTGTAAATCACCCGGTAATCACCCAAACGTAATCGGTAGTCGTCGATGAATTGCCCGACGACCTGGACAGGCAGATGTTTGAGAATTTTGGTAATCGAGGATTTGGGCAACGGAAGGGTGAGTAATGAGTAAGCGTAAAAAGCGACCTATGCCAAAAATGAATAAACGCGGACGACCCGCAAAACCCAAGGATGAAGGGCCAACACCAGAGATGATTGCAAAAAGAAAACAATTGGTTGGCGACGGAGATTTACAATTGGCCGGGTATCCGCTTGGTGTGTTGTGGGCCCGTAAAATAATCTCACAAGACCAGCATGACGCAGGCGTGTATTACGCTTATTTATTCGGGCGCATGTTCGGCAAAATCCATCCCGGTCACTCAACACCAGGGGCATACGATCCAGAGCTTGACGACAAAGCACAGGAGATAATCGAGCCGTTATGGCGGGAGGCAGAATCGATTATTCACGGAATGTCGAGATCTACGAAATATGCTGTTGAAAACTGCGCGGTGTATTCGAGATTGCCTAACTTGAGCCGGGTAGACCCAAAACTGATAAAAGGCCTTAACGCGCTGGCGGAATGGCGGATTAGGGGAAGGCTAAAGGTGGCGTGATGGATACCAAGCAATGCTCCAAGTGCGGAGAGGTGAAGGATTGCGTAGAGTTTAGAGCTAGAGGTGACAGGGCATCCTCTAGCTCTAAATGTAAAGCATGTGAAGGGAAACAGGCCAGAAAATGGCGCAAGGGGACGTTATTGCTAAATCTGGGTATGGAGCCGCTAAGATGGTTGAAAATGATCTTCGTGCGAGAATGTTTGAATACAAGGTCAGCGGTGCATGCATGAAGACAATTGAAGGTAAATAAAAAAGCGGCTAATGCCGTTGACTTGTTCTAAAAATCTGGTACTTTTACAAAATTCATGTTGGAACTTGTCGCCCGCCCCGAACCATCGGAGTCGGGTTTTTTATTGGGGCGGCCACTTCTTAAATATCTCAATTCCATAGCGGGAGTATAGCACAATGCCGGGATACGGGGGAGGGCCAGGTTCGGGAGATAGCGGCTATGGTGGCGGCTTTAGTGATTCCTTCGGTGGTTCCAGCTACGGCGGAGGACGTGGGGGCGATCCTCGCCAGCAGGCAGGATGGAACGATCAAGATAATCCGGCTTTTGGGGGTGGCGGAAACAGCGCCTATGAACAAGCCTTGGCGGCATCCCGCGCCCAAGCGGCAAAAGAAGCAGCAGAGCGTGAAGCACTAAGCAAAGCCTTGATTGACGAGGCTCAGTCATGGGATACCGGGCAAAAATGGGCTGGTGGGCTTGGTTTAGTTGGAGGCATTCCAGGATTAGGATTTATCCCCGGCCAAATCGCACGCGGCAAAGCAAATGACGCATACCCAGGACAAGAGCCTATAGGGTTTTTTGAAGACATTGTTCAGCCTGATATATTTTTCGGATCTCCGTTAGAGCAACAACAAGAACGCGCAGCGGGCGAGAAGCCGGGCATTATGTCGGCGGCACTTAGTTCATTCACAGCACCCGCAGAAAACGCAGTGAATGCGCCGATGCGGTCGGTGGCCCCAACACTACCACCTTCTCCGTTTGGTGATGATAGAGACGACCGGGAAGGCCGGGGAAACCCATTTGCATTTGATAACCCGTTCGAAACAAAAACCGTAGAATCAACGGCAGAGGAAGCGGACAAAAAAAACAAGGAACTTGCTGACCTCCTGCTAGGACGAACCGGGTATACCAGAGCGGGACAGGGCGCTATTTACACATGAGCAACCAAGGGAGCCGTCAGGGCGTCGTTAGAGCGGCCACAGGCACAACGCTCCCGGTAAACGGCGACTGGATGCAATTATTTGACGACACAGCCACAGTTCAGGCGACGGGGACATTCAACGAGCGTCTATTATCCTACACCAACGTCAAACTTTCGGCATCACACACAAACATCAACGCCGCCAAACAAGCCTTTGCGGAAAACGAAGGTTTCAACAATTGGTCGAGCATGAACACGTTCACTGCGTAACGGAGCGGCTTAATGGCATTAACACCGAAGCAGGCGCGTTTCGTTGAGGAATACCTTATTGATCTGAACGCGACGCAGGCGGCAATTCGGGCTGGATACTCTGAAAAGACGGCGCAGGAGCAAGGTAGCCGCCTGTTATCTAATGTTATGGTGGCAAAAGCCATTCAAGACGCGATGGCAAGCCGCTCCAAACGGACGGAAATAGACCAAGATAAAGTTTTGGGGGAGTTGGCTAAGATTGGTTTTCTCGATATTCGGAAGGCAGTTAAATGGGGCCGAAGCCCTATAGACACTGAGTCTGAAAACGCATCTCCAAACGGTCTTGGTCTATACCCGGTTGAACTGGTGCCGAGCGATGAAATGGACGACGCGACAGCGGCGGCAGTATCGGAGGTTTCGTTAACTCAGGTGGGTGTCAAGATTAAGGTGCATGACAAATTAGCAGCCTTAGAAAAGATCGGTAAGCATTTAGGAATGTTCGTTGATCGTCAAGAGATAGAACACACAGGAAACATAACGTTCGAAACCGTGTATGAGTCCAAGCCAGAGAAATGAAGTTATCTTTTCGCGTTCGCTGGTATCAGCAGGCGTTTCATGAGGCACTGGTTAACAGGACCCATGATCGCCTCATGGCAATATGGCATCGCCGCGCTGGCAAGGATGAAATCGTTCTCAACGCCATGCGGGAATTGGCGCTTAAAGACCCTGGGACTTATTGGCATTGTTTCCCTGAACAGAAACAGGCGCGGAAAGCGATATGGAACGGCGTTAACGGACACACCGGGAAAAGACGGATATTCGAGGCATTCCCTGAACCGCTAATCAAGCGGATGCAAGACGATGATATGTTCATCGAACTCAACAACGGGGCAACGTTTCAGCTTATCGGATCTGACCGGTATGACAGCACTGTAGGTTCTGGGCCGAAGGGCATTGCTTATTCGGAGTGGGCGTTAAGCAATCCGAGCGCATGGGCGTATCACTCGCCAATGATTCGGGAAAGCAATGGGTTTGCAGCGTTCATTACAACACCACGCGGCAACAACCACGCCAAGACGATGTATGACCGTGCTACTAATAATCCGAACTGGTTCGCGGAAATACTGAGCATTGAAAAAACCGGCGCACTTGGGCAGGAGCAACTAGCCGAGGCGTTGCAAGAATACCAGGACTTGCACGGCATAGACCTTGGTTTTGCTATATTTGAGCAGGAATATTATTGCTCCTTTGCTGGCGCAATGGTCGGTGCCTACTGGGGCGCGGAGATGAATAAGGCCGAGCGTGAAGGCCGGATCGGTGATGTTCCCGTTAACTGGAACTATCCGGTTCACACGGCATGGGATTTGGGCAAGGCGATTAACAACCCGATTTGGTGCTTTCAGTGCATTGGGGATCAGTTGCACATCGTTGATTTTCACAGGCCAGAGACGGACGATTTAGCCGACTGGTGCAAATGGCTTGACGATCGTGGCTATAATGGAACCGATTACGTTCCGCACGATATTGGACACACCAACTGGGGATCGAAGCGCACCCGAATTGAAATGCTGCTGGACCACGGACGGAAACCGAAACAGGTCAAGATGGCGTCTGTTGCGGACGGGCTTAACGCGGGGCGTGAAATCATCAAGTTTGCGCGGTTCGACAAAGAACTTACGGAAACCGGCGTTGACGGGCTGAAGAACTACCGGCGCGAATGGGACGACGAGTTAAAAACATTCAGGCAAAACCCGGTCAAGGACTGGGCGGAACACATCGGGTCCAGTTGGCGTTATTTGGCGCTTGCCTATCGGGCGATGGATCCGGAACCAACAAAAAAAGACGCGATGGCAGAGCTGCTAAAGCCCGCAACATATAACGACCTGCATCCTAAAGCACCGGGTCGCAACAGAATTTAGAGGTCCATTCATATGGATGATCAAACAGTCGAAACCGATAAGGACTTTGGCGAAGGTCAAGTTGCGCTCGTTAAACGCTGGATGGCTGAAATCAAAATCTATGACAAGGAATGCACTGGAGCGGGCGATGCTGCGGATTGGCATAAGCAGGGCGAGAAGATCATCAAGCGCTATCGTGACGAACGGAAAGCGGGTGATAGCTCTCGCAAATTGAATTTGCTATGGGCGAACGTCCAGCTTCAAGGCCCGGCGCTGTATTCGAACACGCCTAAGCCAGAGGCCGTCAGACGATTTAAGGACAAAGACCCTGTAGGCCGCGCCGCTGCGATGCTGATTGAACGCTGCGCGTCTTATGTTATCGACACACAGCCATTTGATGACGTTATCCGAGGGGCAGTACAGGACCGGCTACTGCCCGGACGTGGGCAGACGTGGATTCGTTACGTGCCTACCATGCAATCACACACACCTCGAATTCCGGTTAACCCTAGCGAAGTGGTTAATGAGGAGTTCAATGAGCAAGGAGAGCTTGCGTCCAGCGTCCTGAACTATACAGACGACGACGGCACCGTTTATGAAGAGGGCAATACCAAAGAAGACGACGATGGCCGCTATGTTGACGGCGAGCCTTACGACGATGTTCAATGGGAAGACGTTTTTGTCGATCATCTGAACTGGAAAGACTTCGGTCACACACCAGCGAGAACGTGGCAAGAGGTCCGGGCTGTTTGGCGTCGGGCGCATATGACACGGACACAACTTGAGGCGCGGTTTGATAAGAAGATTGTCGCCCAGATCAAATTAGACTTTCAGCCGAAGTCTGCGAAGGACGAAGACAGCGGCCTTCCTTCGGACATTTGGAAGAAAGCCACGGTTTACGAAATCTGGTGTTCGGAGACGGAGACCGTTTATTGGATATGCAAAGGGTATGAGCACGGGCCATTAGATCAAAAGAAGTTCCCGTTAAAGCTCAATGGTAAATTTCCCTGCCCCAAGCCTTTATATGCGACGATGACCACAGACACCCTGATCCCCGTCCCTGATTACGTTGAGTACCAGGATCAGGCCGACGAGATAGACGAGCTTTCCGGGCGCATTGCTTTGCTGACGAAAGCCCTTAAGGTCACGGGCGTTTATAATTCAGCTATTAAGCAAGACCTACAGGCGGCTCTTAACGGCGACGAAAACCGGCTTATCCCTGTTGAGGAATGGGGGTCGTTCGCAGACAAGGGCGGAATGAAGGGGCAAGTCGAGTATCTGCCTTTGAAAGAGGTTGCGGAAACGCTTATGAGCCTGATGAATGCCCGTGAGCAGGCCAAACAGGATTTGTACGAGGTTACAGGCTTGTCGGACATTTTGCGCGGTCAATCGAAGGCGTCCGAGACGATGGGCGCACAGAATATCAAGGCGCGGTTTGGTACGCTGCGGATGCAGGATTCGATTGATGACGTTCAGCGGTTTGCTCGCGATAACATGGTCCTGATTTCAGAAGTGATTGCCGAGAATTTCCAAGATGAGACCATCCGCGAAATGGCCGGTATGGAGATGCCGACGCGGGAAGAACAGGCGCAGGCCAAGCAATTACTTATGCAAGCCCAGATGATGCAACAGCAAATGCAGCAGGCACAACAGCAAGGCCAGCAGGTCCCGCAAATACAGATGCCGCCACAACCGAAGCCGGAAGACATCGAGAAGGCGCAAGACATTGTTGATGATGTAGCGTTTGAGGACGCTCTGGAACTATTGCGCGATGATGGTATGCGGACCTTCCGCCTCGACATTGAGACCGATTCAACACTTGCCGTTGACGCCGAGGCCGACAAGAAAGAGCGCGTTGAGTTCTTAGGTGCAGCCGGCGGATTTATGCAGTCGTCCTTACAGATGGCACAGCTAGAACCTGACTTGCTTCCTTTGGTGTCTGAAATGCTGATGTTTGGTGTTCGCGGGTTTAAGGCTTCGCGTTCGATTGAAAGCGTTTTCGAGGATGCGATGGAAGGCATTAAGAAAAAAGCCAAACAGCGCAAGGACCAACCGCCGCAACCAGATCCGAAAGTCGCGCTTGAGCAAGAGAAGCTGAAACTTAAACAGGCTGAAATCCAAACCGGCCAACAAAGCGAAAAAGCGCAATTGCAAATGAAGACGCAAGAGGTTCAAGCGTCGGCGGCTTTGGATAATAAGGTTGCAGACCAGAACTTCGCACTTGAGATGCGAGCGCAGGAGTTCAACGAGCAATCCACCGTTGCCGATCATCAATTGGACAAGCAAAAAACTGAGGCTGAAATCATAGCGATGGGTAATGACGCACGTCTGAAAGCTATTCAGGCGCTTCCTCCGGTGCGGTTTGATGGACGATAGGAGCAACCAATGGATCACACTGACAAGCTAAAAACCAGCGCGGCGAATAAAGCATATCGAGACGGCCTATCCGGTATCGATTGGTCTAAGGGCCGAGAAGGAATAGATGCGCGACAGGCGGAACGCGAAGCGGCTAAGTATGCAGACACCAGAAGCGGTGTGCAGATCGTCGGAGACATTGAGCCGTTTTTGTCGCCTTTGGATTTCAAAACACCTGTTGGCGGTCGTCGCCAGCGCAAAGAGTTTATGAGGCGTCACGGATTGGCTGAGGTTGGCAACGAAAAGAACTTCGCTAACGAAAGGCCGAAGATGGGCAGTGTCGCTGAAGACATAAAAAAGGCTTACCAACAAACGAGATAGAATCCCTTTGGGGATCGCGACGGGTCGAGCGCGGGTTGCTCCGGCCTGTCTCCCCGTTGCGTTAATTAGGAGCGGGCAATTCTTCGCTTGCAGACATCGTGAAAAAAACCCTTCAAAGCCGACGCGGTGAACTCGCAGCAAACGCAATGAGGAACAACGCACTTTTCAATCATTTGACTTAACGGAGCAAAACTAATGGCAGACGAAGAAGATACAAGTATACGCGACGACATCGCGGCAGCAATGGAACCTGTAGCGGACGATGCGCCTGTTGAGGAGCTAGAAGCCCCGGCAGAGTTAATCGACGCACCATCGGGCGAAGCTGAGTCCGTATCGCCAGATGAAACAGATACCGAGAAGGCCGAACGCCTGCGCGACGAAAAAGGCAAGTTCGCCACTCCTGACAAGGCCGTAAAGGCCGATAATTCAACCGATGGTGAAGTGAACGCCGACCCATCGGACCCGAATAAGCCCGACCAAGGCAAAGACGTAGAAGAGAAAGGCGCGGAGACGCGGCCCCTGACTCCCCCTACGTCATGGACGGCTGAAGAAAGAGCAGAATGGGATGATCTCCCCCCGAAGGCGCAAGGTGCTGTCCTGCGTCGCGAGGCTGATCGTAACCGGGCTTTTGATCAGAAAAACGCCGAAATTAACCAGGTCAAAGAACGTTACAGCGAACTTGACCGGACACTTGAGCCCATACGAGCGAACTTGCAACGCGCTGGGATTTCTGAGGCTGGCTACTTTGGCCGCCTTATGGAAGCCGACCGCAGATTGCAGACCGACCCGGTTGGGGCCCTTAAGTGGCTGGCGCAACAGAGCGGCGTGGACCTTTCGCAATTAAATCAGACGGAATCAGAACTAGAACCAGACCCTTACACTGACGAGCTAAAACAACAATTGGCTCAACAGAATGAGCGCCTAAGCAGGTTCGAACAACAACAGCAGCAAGCGGTTCAACTCTCCGAACAACAACGTCAGCAAAGCTTAACGGATACAGTCCAGGGATTTGCGGCGGAAGTGGACGAAGCGGGAAACCTAAAGCATCCACATTTCCAAGACCTAAGCAAGCATATGGGCTCCTTACTGGAATCCGGTGCGGCCTCGTCGATGGAAGACGCCTATGAACAAGCTTTATGGGCAACGCCACAGCATCGGGACTCGATGTTGACCCAACGCCAGCGGGAAACCGAACGCAAGATTGAAGCGGATCGGAAAGCCCGTGCAGACAAGGCGAAGGCGGCGAATGTGAGTATCACCGGATCACCCGGAGGCGCAGAACCTCCCGGCGAGGTCGGTACTGTTGGTGAAGAGCTACGCAAAGCAATGGGAGCTGGTCGATAATTCTGGTTACGTCCTTTTCTAAGGACTTGAAAAATGGCTTCTCCGAACCTATCGGAAATCGTCACCACAACGCTGCGAAATCGCTCCGGCAAGCTGGCTGACAACTTCACTAAAAACAACGCTCTTTTGTACGAACTTTCACAAAAGGGTCGCATTAAACCTTTCTCCGGTGGCCGAAACATCACCGAAGAGCTGAGTTACCAAGAAAACGGCACATTTCAGCGCTATTCCGGCTATGAATCCGTGAATATCTCTCCATCCGACGTTTTGACCTCTGCTGAGTTTGAAATCAAACAGGCCGCAACTGCTGTCTCGATTTCTGGCTTGGAAGAACTGCAAAACAGCGGCGAAAACGCCCTTATTGACCTTCTGGAATCTCGCATTGAGAACGCCGAAGGGACAATGATGAACAACCTGTCGTCTGATCTTTACAGTGACGGCACGGCGAGTTCTGGCAAACAGATTGGTGGCTTGCAGTTGCTTGTTGCTGACACTGGATTGTCTACGGCTGGCGGAATCAACTCCTCAACCTGGAGTTTTTGGGCTAACAAAATCTACGATTTCAGCGCGGAAGCTGGAGCGCCAACGCCTTCAGCAACCACGATTCAAGCTGCCATGAACACGCTTTGGCTTCGCACGAAACGCGGAAACGACACCGCCAAGCTGATCGTAGCCGATGACATTTATTACCAGTATTACTGGTCAAGCCTGCAAGCCAATCAGCGGTTTGCGGACGAGAAAATGGCATGTGCCGGGTTCGATAACCTGAAGTTCATGGGCGCAAAAGTTGTTCCCGATGGCGCGTCAAGTGCTCAGGCACCTGCGAGTCATATGTACTTCTTAAACACGGATTATCTCAAGTTCCGTCCCCACCGGGATCGAAATATGAGCCCGTCTGAGGATCGTTATTCAACGAACCAGGACGCAATGGTCAAGCTCATCCTCTGGGCTGGAAACCTTTGTTGTTCTAATCGCGCGTTGCAGGGCGCGATGGTCGCATGATGAATGGTTGCGTAAGGCTAGGACGCCAAGCGCAACCAATCACGCTGGTTAAAACACACTTCGGGCGGCTCTTTAACGGGTCGCCCTTTTTTATGAAAGGAGCCATTTGCATGGCTTATGTTATCTCTGGAAAGATTGGCGTTGACCTCACGGCGACGCCTGCTGACACGACTGTTCCGCAGCACACTGTAGGACAGCGCGAGTTCGGCACTGACGGTCAAGAATGGATGTATATCCACACTGCGACCGCCATCACTCAATATGATGCCGTTGGCATTGATGAAAACTACGAGGCTTCGGCCTTAACCAAAGCAATGGCTGACGACGGCTGGCGTATCGGTTTCGCTCAAGTTGCTGCGGCTGACAACGATTACATGTGGGTATGCCTGGAAGGCTCGAACGTAAATGTTCGTGTCGCTGGCTCCTGCGCTGCTGACGTGTCCCTTTACACCACCGGAACCGCTGGCGTTCTGGATGACACCTCGGCATCACAGACCAAAATCCATGGCATCACGCTTGTTGCGGCTAACGCCACGACCAGCGCGACGAACAGTGAGGTTATTGCAATCTCACCGCACGTTGACTTGCCTGCATAACAAGACTGGGGCTGGCTTCGGCTGGCCCCAATTCGTTTAGGAGCGCCCATGCTGAACGTCATTAAAGGTATTTTGATTTTGTTGAACATCCTAGTTTGGACGGGTCTTTTTATTATGGCGATTGTCTACCCCATACCGGATGATTACGATGATGAACTTCCTGACGGTCTATAAATCAGGGGGGGCATTCACAAAGGACTATGTAATTAATCTACGGCGCGGCGTGATGCAGAACATCACCGCTGACCACAGATTCGTTTGTTTGTCGGACACGGTAGACCGGGCGAAGTACGACAGCGAGTCAGACATCCATTGGGAGCCGCTAAAACATGGATGGCCCCGGCACTGGTCAAAGGCTGAAATGTTCCGCCCTGATTTGGAGAAATACGGTCGGTTTCTGTTCATTGATTTATCAAGCGTTATCGTTGGCTCTCTTGACGAGATGGCCGCCGTTGAGGGCGTTTGCGTCACCAAGGATTTTCAATACGACTGCCCGTCTCAATCTATCCTGATGTTCCCCGCCGGGTCATGCCGGGATGTCTGGGAAAAGTTCATAGCGGACCCTGATAGGTGGATTGCCGAGGGTTCCAAAATGGAGCCGCCCAACTTCCACGATCAGATTTTAATGTCGGATATGGATTTGCCTTACTGGCAGGATATTCTGCCGGGGCAGGTCGTGAGTTTCAAAAAAGACTGCGCCGAGGGTGTCCCGGATGCCGCACGGATCGTCAAGTTTCACGGGAAACCAAAGCCGCACGATATTGAGAGCGGTTGGGTCAAGGATGTTTGGGAAGGAAGAATAAGCCGCATTGATTTTGTTCCCAAGTCGAACGTTTCTGATGATGTTTCTCTGGCCCACATGAGGGTTAATAATGCGCGCGGACTTCCGTGGGTTGAACAAGTCAAGCACCGCGTACAAAACGATCTGGTGATTGTGGGCGGAGGGCCTAGCATCAAGGAGAACTTGGGGCGCATACGGCACAAGGCGCTCTCAGGGGCGCACATATGGACGCTCAACGGGACACACGACTACTTGATAGATAATGGGATTATACCTGACGCGCTGGTGATGCTGGACAGCCGCGAGGGTAACGTCAACTTCGTTAAAAAACCACACAAGGACGTAACTTATTATATCGCGGCGCGGTGTCATCCAAAGGTGATGACGGCACTTGACGGCTATGACGTTTGTTTGTGGCATTCGGTCATTGATGGCGAGAAAGACGTTCAGTTGATGAAGGGCCGAGGAATTCTGATCGGCGGCGGATCCACGGTCGGCCTGCGGGCCATGTATTTGGCTTGGGTCGCCCTGGGATACTGGAAGTTTCACTTATACGGCTTCGATAGCTCTTACCGCGGCGATGAAAACCATGCCTATGAGCAGGCGATGAACTCCGGTGATGTGGCAATGCCGGTCTACGTCAAAGACAGGAAATTTATGGCAACGCCTTGGATGGCAAATCAAGCCACCGGGTTTAAGGAGCAGTGCGGGCAGATGACCCCGAAAGGCTGTGAGATCAGCGTTTACGGCGATGGATTATTGCCATACGTCGCCCAACTTTTAACAGATTAAACCGTGCCACTTTGGCGCACCAACAACCAGGAGAACGTTATGCAAAATACAGCTTTCGCACGGGGCGATGATGCAGGCCAGGAAGCCTATGACATGCTTAAAAACGGCACAATGATGCCAACACATGAGCGAGGGCGAACAACACCGCGTTTCTTCGTCCATAAGTCGGTGAGAGACGACGGAACACTTGTTGAGCAAGAGTGCGTTGAAATTTTTGTTCCCGGCGACAACAAAACCGCGCCGGTCAAAAAGGTAACGGACCACATCAAGCAGATATACGCGCCTGAGTATGAGGCGTGGAAGAACAACACTGAGATACCAGAAGGCGGAACGTCTTTGATTGCTTTGTTGGGACAAGAAGACCCGCGCATTGAAGACTTGAGATACAATAAAATCCGCTCTGTCGAACAGTTGGCGGAAGCCTCGGACACGATCATTCAGGGTCTTGGTATGGGGTACTCGCTAATGCGAGATCAGGCCCGCGCCCACCTTGAGCGCCACAGCTCAAACGATCACCTTGCGGAAGAGAACAAAGCTCTCAAGGCTCAAATGGCGGCACTGTCGGCGCAGGTTGCTTCGTTGGCTTCTGCTCCAGGCGACGGGGGCGGCTCTGCCAACCTCAACGCTCCATCAACACTTGAAGTCAAACGCGGAAAGGGCTGTTTCGTAGTTAACGACGGCACCGCCGATATTTTCTCAGCCCCGACAAAGGGCGAATGCGAGCTATGGGTCGAAGGACAATAATCTATGAGTTTGCTATCGATTTGCCAGGACGCCGCCGTAGAACTCGCGCTAGAACAGCCCGTCTCGGTTATCGGTAGTTCTGACTTGAATAACAAGTCTCTGTTACAGTTCGCAAACAAGGAAGGGCGCGAGCTTGTCAAAGCGACAAATTGGGAAAACCTGACCCTAGAACAGACGTTCACGACAACGGCGGCGGCGATTCAGACCGGGGCAATCCCGGCTGACTTCCAACGCTTCGCCAACGACTCGATGTATAACCGCACGGGTCGGCGCAAAGTCCTCGGGCCTATCACGCCGGCGCAATGGCAGAACGAGCAGGCATCTGTTACGGCGGGTGGTCAGTTTGATTGGTTCCGCCGTCGCGGTAATGACATTCTGTTCACGCCAACGCCCCCGGCAAGTGAAACTATCGCGTTTGAATACATCTCGACATATTGGGTTGATACCGACGCGGACGGCTTGGGCGAGGCTGTTGCATTCGCTGCTGACGCCGACACGGTTTTACTGCCAGAGGATGTCCTAATCCTGGGCGTCATATGGCGGTTCAGGAAGTCCAAGGGGCTGCCGTGGGAGACTGAATTCGCGGAGTACCAGCGACAGCTAGAACAGGCATCAGGGCGCGACGGTGGCGCTCCTACGCTATCTCTCGTTCGCGGTGGCGGAATACTTGGTTCGCCCAACACGCCAAGCACAGGATTCGGTGTCTAGCATGGTGCAGATGGCCGGGCGCAAAACCTCAATCCCCAGTCCGATAGGTGGATGGAACGCCTCAACATCGCAAGACCTCATGGGGCCGACCGACGCTATCTATCTCATTAACTTCCACCCCGGCGATTCCGAGGTATACGCCCGAAACGGATTTGCCTCACATGCAACGGGATTAGGCAACAACATCGAAACGCTGATGTCATACGACGGGGCAGGAACTCAAAATATGTTCGGCATTGCCGGGACAAGCGTATTTAATGTGACCGCTGCCGGGGCCGTTGGCGCGGCGGTCGTAACCGGGCTATCGGGGGCCAAGTGGGGAAGCCTGATGATGGCGACCAGCGGCGGGCCTTATTTGTGGATGTGGGACGAGACGGGAACGGACGCACCCCAACACTTAACCGGATCAACCTGGGCAACGCCTACATTAAGCAGCATCACGGCATCGGATGTTATCGGCGCAACGGTGCATAAGCTCCGCCTGTTTATGATTTTGAAGAACTCACTGAAATTCGCATATTTGCCGGTCAATTCGATTGCCGGGAACGTCACCACGTTCGACCTTGCAAGCCTATTCACGCACGGCGGCACGTTGGCATGGGTTGGAAGCTGGACACGCGACGGCGGGGCCGGTGTTGACGACCTGATATGCTTCGGAACAACGAACGGGGAGATTGCGGTTTATCAAGGCACTGACCCGGCGTCTGCCTCAACCTGGTCATTAATCGGTGTGTTCAAGATTGGCGCACCCATTGGCAGCCGATGCGTGATGAAGGTCGGCGCGGATCTGATTATTTTGACAGAGGCGGGCGTGGTCCCGTTGTCTCAAGTGCTGACAACAGGGGAAAGCGCCCCATCTACGACAATCACAAATAAGATTGCAGACGCATTCAGAAATGCAAACAGGATGCACGGATCGCGGTCTGGCTGGTCAATGACGCTCTACCCGAAAGGCAAATACGCTTTCGTGAACGTCCCGGTCGGAACCACAACCTTCCGGCAGTATGTCGTCAATCTGAAATCGGGCGCATGGACGGAATACCGGGGGCAAAACGGCTTTTCATGGGTTGTCCATAACAAAGAGCTGTATTTCGGCACAAACGGGACTGTCTTTAAAGCCGACACCGGGGCGAACGATAACGGGGCGGCAATCGAGTGTTCCGGCAAGCCAGCGTTTAACTATTTCGGATCTCGCGGGCAAAACAAACAATTCACAATGATGCGCCCGGTTATGGAGTCAAACGGCGCATTGCCGGTCCAAATCGGGTTCGACGTGGACTTTGCAAACGGGACATCGACCTATACGGCGAGCTCGGTTGTGGCGGAAGGTTCGGCTTGGGATGACGCGACCTGGGATTCGGCGGATTGGGCGACCGAGGCGGCGACCATTCAGGCTTGGCGGTCTATCACCGGCATAGGCTATTGCGGCGCACCGCGTATTAAAACAAGCACGACGGCGCAGAGTGTGGTTTGGCATAGTACCGACATTTTATACGTTCCGATGGTGGGCCTGTAGGAATGAACTTTGAGCAGGCTTGGCCGCTTCTGGTTAAGGCCGCAAACATAGGCGATTACGTCAGTAAAGAAGAAACACAAGAGGGCCTCCGTAGCGGGGCCTTTCAACTATTCACGCGGGGAAACTCCGCAGCGATTACCGTGTCAAAGGGCGACACGTTGAGAATCGGTCTCGGTGGTGGAAGCCTAACGGAGCTAAAAGGCATCCACTCCGAGATTCGAGATTATGCAAAGCAGAACGGTTTCACTCAGACGGAAATATTAGGCCGCTCGGGGTGGGAAAAATTACTCGGATATGACCGGGTAGCAGTATTAATGAGGAAAAAAATCTGATGTCTTTCATTGGCGATCTATTTTCAAGCCCGAGCGCTCCCTCGGCACCAAACCCGACATCTGTTGTTAACGCCCAGACAGGCGCGAACGCGGAAACGGCGCGGCTTAACGCCAACCTTAACCGGGCCGACAGTTATAGCCCGTTCGGGTCTGTGACGTTCGAGGACATGGGCGGCGACAGATGGAAATCTGAGCAGACGTTTAGCCCCGAAATGCAAAACTTATACGACGGTCAAATGGACATCGGGCAGGGCATATCCGACGCGGCACAAACCCGCGTTGACCAGTTCGACAATTCCAAGTTCTCCCTTGATGGCGTTGCCGATTATCAAAGTTCGATTGACCGGGGCGGTCTTTCTGGAATTCCTGGACTTGGCGATTTCGACGGAGCGCGGAACGAGGCCGAGGACGCGAGTTTCAACCGGGTATGGGATAGATTGAATCCGATGTTCGATCAGGAATACGACGCCATGCAGACCAACCTAGCCAATCAAGGCATCTCAATGGGTTCGGAAGCCTATGACCGTGAAATGACCAACTTCGACCAACGCAAAAACGACGCTCGAACGGCGGCTGGTTATGATTCAATCGGTGCCGGTCGTGACGCTTATAACAACCTGTTCAACAACTCCATGATTTCCCGCCAGCAGGGCGAGAGCGAGTTAATGAGCGATGCGAACATGGCGAACGCCGGACGGTCGCAACAGATTAACGATATGCTGTTACAGCGCGGCCAGCCGATGAACGAACTCGCGGCCTTGCTGCAAGGGTCGCCAGCCGTTCAAACACCAACACAACAACCGATGGCTGGGGCGGGGGCTGCGGCCCCTGATGTCATAGGGGCAATGAATAACCAATATGCCGGGCAGATGGCGAATTATAATGCCAAGGTCGGGCAGCAAAACGCCGCGATGGGCGGATTGTTCAATCTCGGCGCTGCTTCGCTGATGGGGAGATAATCAATGGCCGGTCAAATTTTACCACCGCATCTACAGAGTGCCCGGAACAACGACTCCCGGCAAGACCTCGCCGCTATGCTCAAGCGCCAAGCGTTCAACAGCGGGTCTATCCAATCCCCGTGGCAGGGAATCGCGCAACTAGGCAGCGCTTATTTTGCCGGGAAGAAACAAGACGAAATAAACGACGACTACAGCAAACAAGGCGCGGACTATAACAAAGCTTTAGGTGCGGTGCTAACGGGCAAGTCTAAAGACTACTCCAAGCTCGGACCTGCCGGGACTCAGTTTGCAATGCGCGATATGAACCAGGCAGACAAAAAAACGGCCTACAATCAAACCCGAACCGATAAGTTAACTGACGCAACTACGGCGCATAATCGTAATCTGGAAGTGGCCGGACTCAGCCAAAACAAGCCCCTAACTAGGGAGGCAAAAGCGCAGGCCGATTTCTTAGGAAAACGGATTGATGATCCTACTTACCGCGCTATTCTAGCCAATGCCGGTAAGTCTGGCGTCACAGTCACCAACACCGGGCCAACTCAACAGACTGCAATGGAAAAAGCCTTAGGCCAGCAATTCGCCACTGATTATACGAGCCGCGCTCAACAGGCTTCAACAGCAGCCGGGACAGTCGGACAATTGGATATCTTGACCGGGCTATTGGATAGCGGATTACAAACAGGCTTCGGGCAACCGTTCATTGAAGGCGCGCGTCAATTGGGTGCCCAACTTGGTTTAGACGTAGACCGTTCACAAATGGCCGGTGCCGAATTGTACAAGGCAATATCTACGAAAATGATCTTACCATTGGTCAAACAATTGGGCGTCAATCCTACTGATAAAGATTTGGCTTTCGTCGTTCAGGGTTCGGCGGAATTGTCGAAATCTCCGGAAGGGAACCGCCTAATCATCCAAGCTCTAAAACGAGATCAACAACGCAAAATCGGTTTGGCTCAATTGCAGTCAAAATATTACCAAGCAAAGAAAACGATGGTCGGGTTTGCAAATGTTGAGGCGAATTACATTCAGCAAAACCCAATCTTCAATGATCAGGAACGCACTCAGCTGGCAGGGCTTCGCGGCGGATCTGGGGTCAATCAATCAGGCGCAACGTCGCCTAAACGGCGTCGGTACAACCCTCAGACAGGGGGGCTTGAAGAGATGGGCGGCGATCCGTTGGCCGGTGCTCCGGGCGCTCAAATTAACAACGGAAGAACCAACACTTTCCCGCTTCGTTAAGAAGCTCGATCAGAGGTCACAGGAATAATGAACCCACGTTTAATCCCCTCAATAAGTAAGCGTCGTTCTGAGTCGTTTATGGGCAGGGTAGCTTTTCTCATAACGCCGTCATGGATGAAGGAAAGGCAGCTGCAGTCACGATGGAACATCGACTTTGCTGCCTTATCGAAAGCGGCACGGTCTTGGGTATTCATCGGTGGCAGGCTGTTGAGCAGCTTATCAAGCGCAGTCATCTCCCCAGCATGAACTGGAAAAGCAATCAAAGTCGCGATTAGAACGAGTAAGCGCATAAACAGAATATAAACAGGAATGAATGAAATGCCACAAATGATTGAAATCGAAGGCCCTGACGGCTCAGTAATTGAGTTCCCCCAAGGCACAGATGACACGACGATAAAGGCTGTTATGCAACGCAGTTTCGCGCCAAAGCGAGAGCCGTCATTCGGCGAACAAATGCTCAATACCGTATCTGACGCGGCCAGCGGTGCCGTTGATTATGTCCAAGACGCCTGGACGGGCGGAGACCGGCGCGACCCCGCTATTACGGAACTCCCAGAGCAATACACCGGGCAATTCAAAGAAGGTGAAGGCATGCTTGGCGCAAAATTATCTTTATCGAGAGGTGACATCGGAAAGCTTGATATCTTCAAGCGCTTCCATCCAGACGCTCCCGCCGAAATTGACGAACACGGCAATGTCATAGTCGAGCTTGATGGCAATAAGCATTACCTCAACGCACCCGGTTTTTCATCTCAGGATGTTTCAGATATCGGAACTACTGCCCTAATCGAATTGCCGTTTGCCAGTGCTGGCGGTCGCTTATTAAAGGGTGCTGGCATGCTTGGTCGTGCTTTGGGAACTGGTCTGGGGGCGGGTTCTGGCAGCGTTGTGCAAGACCTTGCCGCGCAAGCCGCTGGATCAGAGCAATCGATCGATATGCAAAATGCAGCAATTGCGACCCTTGGCGGCGGTGCTTTTGAATTCGCAGCACCATTATTGAAGCCGTTTTTCCGTAAATTTCTTGGTTCTACCAAAATGGCGAATAACGGCACCTTAACCGACGCCGGACGCAAAACACTGGACCGAATGGGAATTGATGCAGACGAAATAACCCCAGAATTTGCCCGCCGGTTTGAGGATATGGCCCGTGACGCCGTTTCACCCGATGATATGGCAAACGCAGCCCGACATGCCCAAGCGGGAGAACTCGGAATCCCATTGAGCCAAGGTGATGCCAGTGGCCACGTAATGCAGCAAGGCAGGGAAGATTCCATGATCAAGGGCGCTATGGGCGAGCCTGCTTCCAACGTCATGCGCGGATTTAGGGAAAATCAGTCTGACGCGGTAATGAATGCCCGAAACAACGTCCAAACCGATATTGGCGGTCTGGGGATAGACTCATTCGAAGGCGTAGGAGCCACGCAGAGCGCCTTGAGGGAAAATGCGGACGCAGCCAAGGCTCAAGTCCGAAACGCTTATCAGGAATCCACACAGAAGAAGGCCGGAGTCCTTAAAGATGGCGTTAAGGGCATGGCAACGTCTATTCGTCGTGGATTTCAAGATTTTAACCCGGCAACAGCCCCAAAAGCGGCTTCATTGGTCAAGCAGCTTGAAACCTTTGAAAAGAAGTTTCCGGGTAACATCAAATCAGTATCGGTGAAGGCCATTGAGCAATTCCGTCAACAGGTATCGGCATTAACTCGTTCAAGCGATCCGGTTGAAAAAGCAGCAGCCGCAAATATCCGTAAATCGCTCGATAACTACATGAACGACCTTGTTAACGACGCCATGATGACGGGTGACGTCACCGCCATAGAAGCATTTAAACACGCCCGGTCATTGCGAACAGAATTCGCCAAGAAATTCGAAGGCGACAAAATATTAGAAAAACTGATCGATCAAGCGGACGGTACATTTCTGCTAGAGCCAAGTGAAGCGACGAAGTACCTGTTCGGGGCATCCAAGCTTGGCAGCAAGGTCGGCACGACAAAGGCAATCAGGCGTATTAAGAAAATACTCGGACCTGAACACCCGGCATGGATGGGATTACGTGAAGAAGCGTTTCTAAAGCTGTTCCCAACCGATAAGGCAGCAATCGCTAAATTTCCCGGTGCCTTCAAAAAGGTTATGGCGGAATCGCCAGAGCTGATGAATGAATTGTTCACACTACAGGACAGACGAAAGCTTGAGCGGTTTGCCGCTGTTGTATCGAATGCGACAGCAAGAGCGCCTGGTGCCGTTAATCACAGTGCTACTGCATCAACTTTATCCAGATTGGCCCAAGATGTTTTTGGTTCAAGCAGGAACATCGGTTCATTCATCGCAAACCTGCCCTTCGTGAAGGATATCGCCCAGGCTGGTAGAAACGCCGTCAACGCCGGTAAAGCCCAGGCAGCGACACGGCCACGGATCCCCCCATCGGTCGTTCCCCCAGGCATAGCAGGCGGTATCGGTGCAGTTGGCGCTCAAGAGTATATGAGCCCAGAGGATCAACGCGCAAAAGAGCTTGCTCAAGTCTTGCGCGGAAAGAACGTAGCGAGCGGAAAAAGAAATCCTTTAGCAGCGGCTTTGATGCGGGGGGATTATTAATGGCAGGAAAACCTGAAAAAACAGGAAAAAAACAGGGCACTAAATTCAAACCCGGCAAAACTGGAAACCCTAACGGACGGCCCAGGGGTGCGCGTAACAAGACCACGATTGCAGTAGAATCTTTGCTCAATGGTGACGCCGAAGCACTTACTCGCAAGGCAATTGAGAGAGCGCTGGAAGGTGACGCCGGGCTTACCGGATTGGCTGACGATGTAGCCAACACAGCAGGAAAGGGCCGTGAGACGGCTAAAACGGTATTTAGGGGGCGCACACAGTCGTCAGGCAAGGTTCTGCAAAACTCACTGGCCGACAATCTGACCGACGCAAAGGGTTTTGCGACGAAACAGCAATTGATTCGGGACCGTTCGACGGCGGCAAACAAAGCCTATGAAGATGCAAATTCCGCCGTGCCGATGCTTCAGTCACCCGGGATTAATGATCTGATTAAGCATCCAACCGTTTCAACGGCAATCAAGCAAGCCAAGTTAATCCCGAATCTCGCGGACCTTGCCGACAACGACATGCGGGTGATCGATGCCGCGTACAAGAACATTAATAAAGCGGCCCGCGCTCCCGGCGCTACCTACACCGACACCCAGATCCGCAAGGTCATGTTTGACGCCATTGGCGAAGAGAACCCGGCATACACCAAGGCCGCGACAGACTTCGCTCAAGAATCCGCGATTATCGACGCCATAGACGAGGGCAAGAAGGTGTTTCGCATGGCACCGGATGAAATCAAACATCGGGTCGCAAACATGACTGCGGAGGAAACGGAAGCGTTTCGGATTGGTGCCGCCGATACCATCAAGTCAACCATCAACAAGACCAAAGATGTCGCCAACAAGGGTGATAAGATTGTTGGCAATCGCGAACTGAGAGAACGCATTCTAGCCATCTTCCCAAGTCGCGGCGCTTACAAGAAATTCATGAAGGTCGCCCGCGCAGAAGACCGTTTTCAGCGCAATGCAAACGAAATTGTCAAGGGTTCGCAGACAAGATCCCGTCAATCGGGAGGTAAGGCACTTGCGGCAGACGTCGGGGCGGCTGGTGTTGAACTGGCCAGAGGAAACCCGCTAAACGCAGCATCTCATGCCATAGGGTCTATGTGGCGTAACGTGACTGGGCCATCAGAGCGTATGGCCGACTCCCTCGCGCCGATGCTGTTCAATCAAAATCAGACAACAAACGAGGCCCTTGTGCGTGCATTAATGAAGAAACAGCCGCGCCCGACGCTGGCGCAGGATAATTCAAAGTTGGCGGCGGCGTTAATGTATGGAGCGGGTGCCGGAGGCGGGTCGCTAGACCATCCATCGCCCATACTTCCATAAGTGCCAAAGATGAAACACAACGACGGCAACAAGGAACAGCCACAGACCGTCGCTGCTCAGTGAGGCTAAAAACACGCCTGCCATCGTCATGACAACAACAAACAGAACAAACATCAAAAATCGCATTTAAGCACCATACCCCGAATCGCCGGGTTTGGTAATGAAAAAATACACCAGAAATTACACGCCGCCTTAACGGGCGGTTTTTTTATGAAGGAATGAGATATGGCTTGGAACGGCAGCGGTACATTCACACGCACGAACGGCGTTAATACCGGTGACACAGCGTGGGAGCAAGATCGTGACGCCGGAACTAAAATAACCGTTGCGCGACACGATGCTCACGACACAGATATAGCCAACGGCATCAACAACGCCCTCGCGAAAGACGGCCAAAACGCGATGACGGGCGACTTCGATGCAGGGTCAAACAAATTAACGGCGGTTGCTGATGCCACGGCCCACACTGACGCGCCGAACATGGGGCAGGTCCAGGATGGCGCGGGCGTTTATGTGGCAACGGACTCTGGCTCAGCCGATGCCTATGCGATAGCGCCAAGCCCTGCGATTACAGCTTACGCAGCGGGGCAATGCTTCTCTTTCCCTGCCGCAAATGCCTCGACAGGGGCGAGCACATTGAATGTTTCGGCGCTGGGCACAAAGGCTATAGAATATCAAGGCTCTGCACTTGGCGGCGCTGAGATTGCCGCCGGCGCAATTATCGTTGTTGAGTATGACGGCACGGCTTTTCAGATGGTTTCGCCTTCTGCTTTATTAAGCGCAACCAATGGCGATGTCCTTGCAGCCAATAACGGCTCAGAATTCACGGAAGCCACTTTTAAGGCAAACCTAAACCTTGAAATTGGCACCGACGTTCAGGCGTATGACGCTACAGAATACAGCGCAGAAGCTCGTACCATCACAGCCTACACAGGCACAGCATTAAACTCCTCACTCACACACGAAGGGGGTGTTGTTACTATGAGCAATGCCTCAGCTAACGTATTCACCATTGAGCCTAACGCTACTATTGCACACACAGATGGGGCACAGATTGATGTGGTCATGCTAGGTGCTGGGGTAACCTCCGTCACTGGCGGTACTGGGGTTACGTTGAATGACGTGAGCGCCGGTACGGGGGTATTAACCCGATACCAAGCGACAACCCTTGTAAGGATATCGTCTGATGTTTGGGTCGCACCCGGCTTAGGGACCGTATCCTAATGACACACTTTGGTTTAGGTATGATCAAACAAGCCATAGCACTTGATGCCACTGTAACCTTTACAGACACAACAGTTAACACCGCCAACCAATCAGTATACAGCTTTACAACACAAGCGTTCGGTGCTGCTGATGCCACTAGAGTTATTGTTGTCGGTATAGCCCACGGCGGCACAACAACAGCTGCTTCATGGGTGACTATAGGGGGTGTATCCGCCACTAAAGCAGTAAGTACATTAGAGAACGAGTGTCACGCTGCTATATGGTATGCCGAAGTTCCAACAGGGACATCAGGAACTGTTGTTGTTGGCGTCTCAGGTGGTGCCGGTTCTTGCGCTATCGTGGTGTGGTCAGTATTAAACGCTTCATCTACACCAACCGCTACAGGATCGTCAGTAGCTAACCCACCTTCAACAACTATATCGTGCGATGCGGGCGGCGTTATCCTTGGGTTCAACCAGAACAGCCCATCGAGCAATAAAGCAACAACATGGACGAACTTAACTGAGGTCGCAGATGCTACTTTAGAAGGAGATAGAACTTACTCTGGAGCCTCAGACGCATTTGAGACTGCTCATGTAAGCCGTGCGGTTACCGCGACTCTGGATGGTGGAGTGGAGAATTTCGCCAGTATGGTTGTCGCATCATGGAGCCCCTAGTTTAGGGTGGTTATAACAGACTGCTAATTCAAAAGGATTAGTGCAATAGTAACTAAGTTGGGGTGGGCCTCTGACGTCTCAGGACGGCTTGAAGCAACTGAAGTGCGACAGGAAACGGATACTAAGTTCCACACCGATCAGCATTGCGGTTAAAGCGCCGTTTAAATACGCGAACGGGCAAGCAACTGGGTAGGAGAATGAAATGTTAAGCAAGACTGCAACCGCCTTGATGGCGGTTTCTTTGTGCCTGATATCTGTAACGGCAAACGCTCAAGCCGTTTGCGGCACCCGCGATGCTCTGCTCAAACGGCTAACTGACGAGTACAAAGAATCTCCCATTTCAATGGCGCTGGCGGCCAACGGCTCGGTTGTTGAAGTAACCCGTTCCGACAAAGGCACATGGACAATTCTTTTAACCAACCCGAGAGGCGTCACCTGTCTGATGGCCGCGGGGGAGAGTTGGGAAACTTTGAAATCAAAAACCAAGGGGGATCCGAGCTGATGGCCGGTGAATTGATTAGACATGCGGGGGAATCGTGCAGTGATTGAAGGTATCGGACCAGAGCGGCGGACAGCGGAAGAGACACGGGAAATTATTGACCGGGTTGCAGAACAAGCGGCAAAGAAAGCCGTTCGAACAACATTTAGCAGCCTCGGCCTAGACACGTCAGACCCTATCAAAATCCAAAAGAATATGGCGTTTCTTGATGAAAGCCGCGAGCGCTGTGAAAAGTTTTACGGCGAGATGTGGAACAACATGACCACGACGCTTTGGCGCGTTGTTAAGATTATTTTCGTTCTCGGCATCTTAGCTGGATTGGCGAAGTTAGGCTTTAGCATTGAATCGTTGAAACCTTTGTTCGTAGGGGCATTATGAAAGGAGCTTTAGGTATGAATTTATCAAATAACTTCACCCTGGCAGAGATTTGCAAGTCTGGCACTGCTTTGCGCTGTGGCATTGTTAATACGCCCGGTGACAATGAGGTTAAGGCGCTGGAAGCGTTAGCAGGAAACATCCTGCAACCTGTCCGAGATCATTTTGACATCCCGTTTTCCCCGTCATCCGGGTTCCGGTGCCTGGAACTAAACACACTCATTAAATCCAAGCCTACGAGCCAGCACGTCAAAGGCGAGGCGGTGGATTTTGAAGTTCCTGGTGTTTCAAATCTGGCGCTGGCCGAATGGATTCGCGACAACCTGGAATTCGACCAATTGATTCTCGAATTCTGGAAAGACGACGATCCCCATGCTGGCTGGGTGCATTGCTCTTATAAGGGGGAAGGCAACCGAAAGCAGGTTTTGACGATAGGGCCGGGTGGCGCATTGGCAGGATTGGGGGCTTATTAGGTATGGATCCGATTAAAAGTGTCGTCGCCGGAATCGCATCTCCGCTCTTCGGGCTCGTGGATGAACTTTTCACCAGCGATGACGAACGAAACACTGCGAAGATAAAGCTCGTACAGATGGAGCAAGATGGCAAGCTCAAGACCATGCAGACGCAAATGAGTGCGATCCTTGCCGAGGCTCAATCAACTGACAAATGGACGAGCAGGGCACGTCCTGGGTTTCTTTACGTGGTCTATATTTTCATTCTGGCTGCTATCCCGATGGGTGGCCTGTCCGCCTATGACCCGGATATGGCAAAGGCCATTGCCTACGGCGTTGGCGAATGGCTCAAGGTAATTCCAGAAAGTATGTGGGGGCTGTTTGGGGTTGGTTATCTTGGATATGCCGGGGCGCGGTCTTGGGATAAAAAGAACGGGACGGCTAAGTGATCCGATCTGGCCGTATTGTAATGAGCGTGATGATGAGTGGACGGATGAAGAGGCGGTGGTTTGGGTATAAATAATAAATCTGCAAAATGCAGATTAACTATCGCACCACACACCTACAGACCGCAGAAAACCGTTATCAGTCAACACGCTAAGTCATTGAAATCATTAAAAGGTACTTTTCTGCTAAGGGAGTATACGGGAAACCGTTTCTAGGGGTAATCTCGTTTCTGGTTTCTCAATTTCTTTCAAACTCATTGATCCGTCAGGCCATTTAACGACCCTGTATTTTTGAACTTTCGTACCATCTGCGTCCCAAAGAGAAATCTCACCATCTTTGATAACCATCGCCATATCGGGTGGCATTTCTTTCACGGCCTTGATTTCCATTCCACATATCAACATCGGTTCAATCCCTCTGTTCTGGTACTTGCTTGCCGTTCCACCGAATGACCAAATCCTCGGCATATTCCGGTGTCGTGCATGTCGCGATTATTCTCGATGTACGTCCAAAAACTTCATCTTTAATATCTTCCCAAACGACATTGAGAGATATATCGCAGCGGATATATGCTTCACCAAAAAGGGGTTCTGTTTGCTCTGTCATACTTAAAGCTCCTTCAATTGCTAATTTTTGACACGACACTTAAGAATGAGAGAACCGCACTCTGGTGCGTATTGCCCACGTCCCGGAGAGGTCGCCGCCGAAGCGGGAGTAGCGTTTTTTTTTCATGCTCCGGTCTCTCATTCTTAAATGCCGCATCCGTTAACCCTCGTTATCGTTCAATCGTTTATGACTTCCATCAAGTCACCTTCACATCGGGGGCAAATCGGTACGCCGTTGTCTTCATCCTCACCAACCTCGTCCATAGGACGGACCATGCTGTTGATGAACGCGATCTCGTCCTCCGAAATGCCGTATTTTTTATACAAGAGCTCGTCTGTCCAAGTCTTATCCCAAGACTGCTGAGGGACCCAAGAGTAAGTAGAACGCAAAGCATCCTGCGTAATCTTTCGCAGCGATACCAGAAAGCGGAAAAGACGAGTTCGATAATAACTAGCAAAACCTTTAGCCTCTTGCTCCGATTGAAACGGAGAGACGACCAAGTATGATTGTGTGCATGCTGATGGTGGCGCAGCAACAATCTCTTTACCAAGGATTTGATGTGGGAATGATTCGCCCGCTCCATAGGCCTTGGGGACTAGCACTTTCCATGCATCAATCGCGTCAACGTTCTTGCGGATATGCCCTCGCTTCATAAAGCCTATGGTTCGCTTTCCTTTTTTGATAACGTGGAGCTCGATTAGCCCAGTATGGTTCTTATCGCGCCAATCCTGAAAGTTCGTGGCAATTCCAAATGGTGTGTCGCCAGATATGAGCTCAACGACTGAAGGCTCTTTTTTAGAGAGCACCTTTTTAAGAATTCCAAGCGCTCTCTCATCTCGAACCAAGACATCGAAATCGCCGAACTGACGATTTCTCTGAGTATGTTCTACTCCCCCTGACACGCGCGTAAGATCGCAGGTTCCGTTGTGTGATGCCGCCCAGAGGAAGTAGCAAATTCCACCTTTAATCTGGACGCCAGGAAACGCTTCGCCGGAATCTGGGAAGTCCGTGAGGTTGCGGAGATGCCCACCGTTGAGCATTTGTGCTCTGAACTCTTCGAGCCCTCGTCCACCAGCCATCCATCGCGATGGCACCACCATATTAACGTAACGAGGTTCAAGGTTAATGGCCTGCTGAACGAAGAGGTGATAGATCGACGAGGCGCTTGAACCGCCTGCCCCTCCCTTCATCTGATATGGTGGATTGCCGATGATCACGTCAAACTGCATTTCGTCTCCCAGCAGGCGGTAGGGCACCTTCGCGGCGGCCTTGGTGTCTTCGTCTCGGGTTAACCAGTTCAGGATCGGCATCAGTCGCCCTTCTTTACCATGAGGATTTTCCGCCGCCCCTTGAAGGTGGCGGTACGTTGGATGGCCAACGCTACCGGATCGCCTTCACCATCAGCGTCGCCGGGATAGCCATCCACCTCATCCAAAAACAAATATCGTACCGGCGTTGAGCGCAGGCCAATGGCGGAATTGGCCCCGGTCATGACCAATTGCCCACCGGGAAAGGATTTGCGGAACAGGCTGTTTCCGGCATCCCGCGAGCGTGGCGTCGCCACCAGATCACGCAGCACCGGGCTGGACCCGATTAACGGATCAATGCGGGTCACGGTATTGCGCCGCACCATATCGAGAGAAGGTTGAACCAGCATGACCAGACCGGGTGCATTGTGAATGATATAGCCCAGCCAATTCAGCCCGGCTTCGGTGCCGCCGGTTTGCGCCCCCTTCATCATCACCACCCGCTCATAGGCATTGCCGGTGGACAATGCATCCATGATCTCACCCAAATAGGGCGTTCGTGACGTGCGCCAGCGACCGGGCTCGGCGGCGGTGTCGGGCAACATGCGGTGACTGTCGGCCCATTGTGCGACGGGGATTTGTGGCTCTGGTCGAATGGCCCTGCGCCAGATATCATCAATCTGTTTTAGCAATAAATAGTTCCTCCAGTGGGGTTTCTATTTTGTCCGTTGTGTCTTGCGCTAATTTCATTAAATCCATCGTGTGTACCTTTCAGCTCGTTATCGTTCAATCGTTTATGACTTCCATCAAGTCACCTTCACATCGGGGGCAAATCGGTACGCCGTTGTCTTCATCCTCACCAACCTCGTCTTCGTCGCCCTTCCAAGGACACATAACGCAACTGTATTGAATTAACTCTTCTTCCATTCTGTTCTCGTCGTCTGCTTCCATTATATTAAACTCTTGTTCGTCTACCATTTGTCATCCTTTGCCCTATCAGGCTCGTTTATGGTTTCAGTTTCAGCCACCTAAAAAGGTGCCACTAACAGCATCGACAGGTCTAATGCTTCGCTCCAGCTCCGTAATCCTATTGTGCAGTGGTCTGTAAATTTCTTCTGCTAAAGCGTGTGCGTCCTTGCGAGACAATCCGTGTCGTTCAAGCCGCATCTCAAGTGCCGTCAATTCCATGTTCAATCCCTCGTTTTATTTTGGTTTTCTCTAAGTTTCGGTTTCGCGACGAAGATGATCGACGCAAATTGTGTTTGATGTTTCAGGGATAACGTAGAGCGGCATATCGCTAGATCGAAGCCGCACGGTCCCGGTAGGATCGCAGTTGATTTCGATATATCGGGTTGCGTCGTTTTCATCGTAAACCCGCACGGTTTCACGCGATGTCAGTTCAATATGCTTTGCCATGATTTTTAACCCTGGTTTGTAAAAGTGTGGTACGGGCGCAACCCCGCTTCGATTTTCCGGATTGGTGTTGACCGGGGGAGACTATCCCTGACGCCGTTAGCTGGCCTTCACACATGGTTAAAATCGCTCTATTTGCTGTTCGGCCTTCCGGCTGGTTTAATTATATTCGGGTGGCGTTTAGAAGGACCAATATACGGTGGTCTCGATCAACGTCGTCTTTTGCGGAGTTCATAAATCGCGAGAAAAAATCAAAATCTTTGTGGTCAACAATTTCTCCCGCAACTTTTAGGCAGTCTGGGCATTCAAACCCCTTGCAATCTGCGGGGAAGACTGCGACCCAATCTTTCCCGCACTCAAGGCAGGCAACGTACTCCGCTCGGTGCGGTGCGCGTCGAAAATCTTCAATATCAACAACTTGATTCATCGTCTTTCCTTTCATCGCCGCTAAACGGCTCATTTAAAAATTGCTTCAATGTCCTCGGTGGTCAGGATCCAAACGAAGGCCGCGATACCCAAAAGAAGGAAAGCCAATCCAAATCCAGCTAGGATATAAATCGCGATATTCATCTCAAATTCCCTTATCTATCGACTTGCAAAAGCCAACCCTTGAAATTCCGACTTTCGGGTCAGGGTTTCGGGTGTTGAATGAATTCAATGACTTAACCCGATTTGGTGATTTACTTGCAAAAACGTGTTGCAAAACTACGTTTTCCGCTGGTTCCTGCGGTTTTACGGGGTCATCGTCACGCCCGAAGTACAAAGCTTCGGCGGCATGTGTCAGTGCGTATGTCGCCAAATCCTCAATGGTTGAGTCCAGATTTCTGGTGTATTGCTCCAGTCGAATCCGCGTGTCCTCATCAATTGAAATCTGGATAATCATTTATCTGCCTCACTAACGGAAAGTTGTTGATTCATGCTGCGGCGGCCTTTTCTTTGCTTAGTGTCTCGACTGGCGTTCCAAGGGCCTCTGACATTATGCGAACGCAATCTTCATAGAATGGGTCGAACTGCGCTTGGTTCATGCTTTCAAAATTAATGGACTTCGGGAGATGTATCTCAACAAAGTCTGGAATTGCGTTGAGTGCGTCTTGTGACAATTCGCCGCAAGCTTTCGTAAATACCTCAATAAAAAACCTTTTCGTAACCGTGGCGGGTTCTGTGTGCCCTGTTTTTATTTTAAGCAGACTTAGCAAAACCTCGCGTGTCATTCTGCGTTCACCGGGCCAATTCGGCGCGACAATTCCTATGATAGCCATTAACTTTTTATGGTGCTCAAGGTGTCGCGGTTGCCGTGGCTCAATCATAACACCCTTGGACATGTCGGCTTTATTCATCCACGTTTCGGCGTCAACGCAATCCGGGACGACACACGCGGCCCCAAGCATTGACTTGTCGATTGTCTTTATGCGCCAAAGCGTCTTGCTCATCGTGCCGTCTTTCCTGTCTGTTGCTCGTACCGATAACGAAGGGCGTCCTTGATAAACCGACACAGTATCGCGGGATCTTCGTTGACCACTTCCAGCCAGTACGACACCTCGCCGTCACCCTGCTTCAGATGTTCAGAATGAATGAGCGGGTTAACAAAATTGTCGGAAGGCTTAACCCCCATCCCGCCATCTGTCCCCCAACGGAAGTGTGCAGGGTCTACAGTCTCATTGCCGCTACCGTAACGGCCCGTAACGAGGCACGGCTGCTCCCGTATCCATTTAATAAATTTAGGATCGCGGCCTAGATTTCCAACCAAAATTACTTTGTTTACTGAACCAGCCATTATGCTGCCCTCGCTTTAATTGAGTTGGATTTGCTTTCGATTGCGGCCTTCATGCCCTCTTGGTTTTCGTCACCAAAATACCAACTCGGCAAATCGTCCCGTAGCTGTTCGACCATTGGTTTGTATTCTTTCGCCAGCAGAGCAAGGTCTTCGTCTGTTTGGGCCTTATCGAGATCAGGATAGAATTCGCGGGCCTTTTCCTTGAGCGCGGTCATTGATAGTTTTTCTGTGGTGCGTGTGAACTTCGGCGCATCGGTTTCTTGTTGCGCGTCGTTAGCTGCGTCGTCAGCGGCTTGTTGTTGTTTGACTTCGTTCACGTATTTTTGGTCATCCCATTTGCCAAGGAAGATATCAGAGGCAAAGCCAAGCAACGATAGGCATTTGTTTTGCACGTCTGATATGGATTTTTTGGGCGCTTCTTCGTCTGTGAATGGCCCGTTTTTGTTTCTCCCGACAAATGTAGTTTGCCCGAATTGCGGCGATGTTTCGTATTTTTCGCCGTCAATGACATACCAGATATGAGCGCGAATAACGTGGATAACATCATGGCCCAGGACAACACCTTCACCACTTAGCCATTGATGCCCGTCAACATAATTCTCATCTTCGATAACCACGCCCCATCCGATTCCGTTCGGTCCGAAAACTTCCGTCGCCATCATCGCCATTGCCGTGACGCTAACGCTTGTTCCTTTGAAGCCGCCACCTCGTGAGAATGATTTGGTGTGTTCATGCCGGGGGGTGCTCACCGTTTCCCATAAGGCCAAGCCGTTAGACAGGCTGACGGGTTCGGTTTGGTCTTTCTCCGCTGGCGCATCTTTCTTGGCGGTCATCGCGCAATCCTTTCTGATTTAATATCGAAGCCTGGAATTTCCCGCTTGCCTGAATGGACATCGCTCTTAGCCATATCTAGAAGGGCAGAGCTAAGGCGCGGATCGTCAAAGTATGTGTTGAGCGCTTGCTCAAGATTTGAGACTTCCGTGATCCAGATTGTTTTAAGGCCCGTCGCTGCCGGTCTGCTTGCTTTCGCTGCGGCCTTCGCCGCCCTTTTGGCTTGGGCCTCTTTTTCCGCCAGCGCTTTTTCTTCTTCCACATCCATGCCCTGCTTGGCTTGGTGCGCTTCCTGCAATTCGCGCTGCTTCTTCTCAGCTTCTTCGCGGGCAACGCGGGCCTTTTCTTGGCGCTCCGCCTCCAACTTGTTTAGGTACGGAGTCCGGCAATCCTGCGCGACCTTGATGGCTCTATCTAAATCGGCAATGAGTTCGTTTTTCTCCGCGTCAACTCGCCTACTCCCATCCAGGTAAGGCGCTTTGTCTTCTTTGTGCGCGTCGGTCACGCCCTTCTTAGCGGACTTCAACCCCTTCAATAGAGATTCAACAGTTTTGTCCTGTTCGGCGGTTTCAACGGCAACGCCTGTCAATGTCGCTTCGGCGTCATCAATGATTTGGCTGACAATTTCTTTTTGCGTGTCAAGAAGTGACGGCGGGTTGTTTGCGCCAATTTGATGGCGTATATTTTCATGCGTGTTAGACATTTACGTGCCTCCATGTTTTGCCGAGACGAACATCTCGTATAGTCTCCCGGCTTACGTTGAACTGTTTGGCGAAAAGATGATCCATTGCAGGGGCGTTAGTTCTTAGAATACGCACTGCGATGGCGTCCGTTAATTTTGCGTTAGCGTGTTTCGATCCTTTATTAAAAGTGCGTTGGGACTTGTTCTCTGCCGCAGTTACCCATCGAAGGTTTTGTGCTCGATTGTCGGATCGCACTTTATTGATATGGTCCACTTCCATTGATGGCGTATCCGCCTCACCATGGAACGCGCGACAAACAATACGATGGACGTACACTTCTTTTTTATTTTTGACGCTACACAAGAATACACGGGCGTATCCGTGTGTGTGCTTTCTAGGCTTCAGCATGCGCCCATTGCGGGAGTTTCGGACATCCCCAAGGGACGACACCTCATACGGGAAGCCCCCTACCGTTTTCCAAATTGCATTCATTGTACGTGTTCCTCTATCTGGTAAACTTGTTTGTCTGCATCTTCTGCGGCCATCTGTGCGGCGTCTTCGCTATCGAGGTCTGGCTCATCCCGCAACGCCTCGTACCGTTCGTTAAAAACTTCGTTCCATTTCGCAAACTGTTCCTGGCTCATCACTGGTCGTTCTCCGCATATGACACAGGGTTAAGCCAAGGGTCGTTGGCGTCGTCCCACTGAGCCCAGATCATGGGGCCAGCGATAAGAGCAGTTAGGAGAATTGCTTTAAGGAAGATCATTGAATTCCGCCTCAATACCGAACGTTGGCGTTAAGTTCTTCGGGCGGTTTCATTCCGCAATCGCCCTGTTGTGGCTGTAGTTCCCATTCGTCAGAATTGTTCCAATCATCCATTTCCGAGACATAACTATCAGGCTTGGTCTTATGCTTGTAAGCTTGTGGATACCAATCCCAGCCCATGCAGTCGGAGCCTATGCACCTCCGCTCGCTCATCGGAATACCGACCATGCTCAGCATGAAGGGGCATATCTTGGTTTTCGCGTGGTCTTCTAACATTGCTCTTTCCTATCTCAGTTCTTTGCGAAGTGCGGCGGTTCGGCCAGTTGATCCTTCGATCCAATCCTTTCGGACCCGCTTACTAGAAACCCCCACCTGACCGGCCAATGTGTTTATGCTCACCAGCTTATCGAGGGTCACACCGCCGTTAGGGCTATTGGTCAGGGCCGCACTTCGCAAAAGACTGTTCTCCTGTTGTGAATAAACTTTTCGTACAAACCCATGTTTGGGGCACTCATAAACCCGACCATCGTCGGTCTTTTTTTCTTAAGTCTCCGCGTGCATTTTGGGCAACTCGGCCCTGATTTCTTCTTCGTGAATGTCTCCTAAAATTGATTAATCTCTCACCAGCAATCCCCGGCGCTGTATCCGGGGAATGCGGCGCTATAGGTGTAGCGCAGGGGGGGAGGGGTTAGGCGGCTTTCTTTGCCTCCAAATCGGCGCGAGCCGTTAACACCTTTTCAATGAAATCAACCCATGCCAGCCATTCCGCGCCGCGTTGCTTGTCGCCATAATCTGACGATCCCCAATGAGCGCGGGCCTCGGATATATTGAAGTTTCTGCATCCAGCATTTATTTTGATTTTGTTCTCGAAGACGTAAGCGATTCCAACGTATCCACGCACATCAAAGTGACTGGCGGCGACGCCTTTAGCGCCCCTCAGGTTAGCGCCCCACAGGTCAGCGCCCCACAGGTTAGCGCCCCTCAGGTTAGCGCCCCTCAGGTTAGCGCCCC
>Ga0208770_1000197_pt1 | contig 44499 bp, 41 predicted proteins | sample AntAceMetag02UK9_FD_184771 | JGI IMG/M metagenome (GOLD analysis project Ga0208770, IMG submission 184771) | Saline lake microbial communities from Ace Lake, Antarctica - Antarctic Ace Lake Metagenome 02UK9 (SPAdes) (version 2) | ecosystem: Environmental > Aquatic > Non-marine Saline and... | reverse complement strand
GAGGTTAATTGATTGTAATTTTTCATGCTAAGACAAATATGATCTTTTGATCTTAATGCCATTGGGGGCTAGCCCCCAATGGCATTAAACTGTCTTGCACTTATTAGTTGAATCTAAGATGGAATATTATAGAATCAGATGAAGAAACAATTGTTATTAGTTACCGCACTCGCATTTATGATGAATTTGACCTTCGCCAATGAAAATGACGGGGTGAAAATCAAGATTAGCGAAAATAAGCTTGATAAAATTTATAAAGTGTTTTTCGGTTCGGTAGAGCCAATTGAAGTCACAATATCTATTTTAAATTCAAAAGGGAATGAATTACAATCAGAAACAACTAAAGGTTATGGTTTCGAAAAACAATATAGTTTAAGCAAACTACCAAACGGCCTTTACACATTCGTGCTTAAGTATGATGATGAAGAGTATACGCATGATGTTTTTCTTAAGAGTAAAAAGGATATGTGGAAAGAAAGTATTGTCGTGAAGGAGCATAGCGATAAGGTTGAAATTCATGTTGAGGAGTTCAATCAAGATCCGGTAAGCGTTTTCTTTTTGAGAAAGGATGGGAGTTGGGTGGTATATGACTTTTGGGAAACTGAAAATAACAGAGATAAGGTGTACCTAAAAGAAAAATTTGAAGGTGCATCGAAGATAGAAATAATCCAAAATGGTGAAATAGTACTTTCAAGGTCTCTCGCATACAATTGATAAAATAAATTAGCATTAGGCTAAATGTATGAAAGTTGGTTTGTTTTCCTTAAGGGTACAAACCAACTTTTTTCTTTTTGGAGTGAGCCAATTGAGCCAATTGCGATGTATTGAAATTGCATAAGAAAAGAAGACGATTCATCTCCGCTAAATCCGCTGATCTAAGAGACTCAAAACATTCTTGGTTTACAATTACTTGTAATTGGAATTTTGAATTTTTAGGTAGGGTAGGTCTGAAATCCAAAAGCAAATGTGAGCACGCCCCTAACATGGCAAAACCCGTTTATTATCTTGGCTCTAGAAGTATTTTAGGTTCATCCCTTTGTCACTTAAATCAAAATACTTTGCCTTTTGTCGCCTTAGTTGGTTTTATTTCAAGCTAGATGAATTTTTTGACAGTCTTGATATGCAGAAAGACCCAAATGAATGCCTAGATGTGCGCTCGCCTCAGTAGGCTGGCCTAAAGTACTTACTTAGCAAAGATCTAAATGATAGGAATATTGATATTTTCCTTCGACATTTTGAAATATTGCAAAACCTCGACAGCATTGGTTTCTATAGGTGACTATCGCTTGATTTTGGCTGAAACCAATTTTTGAGACTTGTATAAACGCTTTGCTGTGCACACAGTTTATGTTCTCGATATACTCACATTCTACACCTTTTGAGATGAAGCAATTGATTTCTGATTTAGAGATCAATTCAATGTTATTTAAAGATGCTAAAGATATGTGGCGGTCCAATGCATTGGCAATTTTATAATCACTCAGCGCAATAGAATCGAAAGCGAAGTTACCGTCAGTTTCTAGAGCTAACTGCGATTTATTATCAATATCTCCAATTTGTACTACTTCGGTTGTGTTTTGACTGAGAATAAAACCTTCTTCTTTCTGGGTGATGATATCAAGAAGAGATTTATAAATTGATTTTTCAGATGAGGAAATATCATCAGGATCGAAGAGTTTGAAGTTTCTACAAGTAACAAAGTTTGGGAGGAGTATTATGATATCAGGTATAAAAAACTGGTCAACAATTTCCTTTTGACAATTGGCATACTCGGCAATAAATACATTGCTATAACTGGAGTTTAAGGATATCGTAGCTGTGTCTCTTGACATTATTTGGGCAAGGACGTTTTCTTTCTCATCCAGTAATATTATTGCTTCGGCATTGGGGTTGAAAAACTTGAGTTCTTTCTGTAAAGTCACGTTTTCTTCATTGCAGGAGAAGAAAACGAAAAACAAGACCCATAGCGCAACGTTGTTGTGCCTCAGCATTGATGACAAATGCTGCCCTAGGTAATGTGCAAGGTTGGTGCGTTTCAAAATTTATTGGCCTTAGCCAGTCTAATGTGCTCAAGATGATGCCTGCCATGCCATGAGTATAAGGCTATCGTTTGCGCCAGTGTGAATGTCTTATTATGCTCTGGATGAACATAAGTTTTCTTTAAATCTTCGCTCGAAAATGTTTTGATTAAATAAACCCACTTTGCATGTAGTGCGGTCAATAAGTCGATAGACAGGCTGACCGGACTTTCAATATCAGCCAACTCCGCCCACCTATTTTCTAAATAGGGTCTAATTGTAGGATTTTTTTCGGTTAATGCCAGCTTAAAACGGGGAACACTGTTAAGGTGGCTATCGGCACAATGATGTATTAATTGGCGAATTGTCCATCCTTCAGGCCTGTATTTCCATTGTAAGCTTGATGCAGAGAGGGCTTTTACCTCTTCCTTTAACTTTTCGGGAAATACTTCGATATCCGAAATTAATTGTGCCTGTTCATCAGCGCTGTAAGACTCTTTTGGTGCATATTTTCCTATTGGATATCTAAGATGTTCCATTCATTAAAAATACTTAATCAGCCGCTACTATTTGCCATTTATCGCCTTGTAATTCTACAAGTACACGACGAGTGCTTTCATTATCAAAAAAGGACACGAGCCCTTGGTTACGGGTTTCATTCAGTCCCACTCGCGAGAATTGGAATAATGGAATACTCGGATACTTACAATCGTAATCGCCCGCGTTGAACCCTCCATTATTTAAGTCATAATATCTTAAGAGACACCTAAGCTCCGATCTTGGAAGAACCTTGACTCTTGAGTTTCTAAAGTTAAACCATCTGTCATACTCATAATTTTTAAGCCAATAGTCTGAAGTGGTAGCTGAGTCAATTGGAAAGCCAACTAAGGTATCACGAGCAATATCAGCCTCATCGGGGAAATATCTTTCAAAATCGATAAGACCGTCAGAGTCAGCCGTTCGTTGATAAATGTTGATTTGTGATGGGGATGGGTAGAGCTCATCCAAAACTCTTGAAATTAAAAAGTACTCTAAGCTATCCAAGACAGAAATAATATATAGGTCTCCGTCATCACATTGGGTGAAAAGGGGAGCGTTAATACCACGCCCGTCTTTACCATTGATAAATGTAAATTCCTTAAAACAACTTGATGTAGTACTATATGCTTTGAAAAAGGTGTAAGGTTGGGCTATTATTGTGAAGAAAGAGGTGTCTCCTGAGGCTATTGAATCCAAAAAAACACCCTTCTGCGTAGAAATTGCTAGTGGGATATTATTGGGATTGATTATAGAAATGGTAATGATACCATCATCAATGATTTCCTCTTGTTCGCAAGAAAAAAGGAAGCATAAAAAGCATAAGATGGGAATAAATCGGCTATACATTATTTAATAAACAACTTACTTCAAATTTTCCCTCATGTAATTATCAAGAAGCTTTTTGACCGTTTTGTTAACCTTATTTTTTACAATAGGAGTGAAGCCGAGAATCCAGCCTGACGGACCTAAGGCCATTCCAGCCCATTTCCAAAAGTTGAATTTATTTGTATGTCCAATTATTTTTCCTTCTTTGAAAAGGAGATGAGCAACTATTTTGTTGTGAATGGGCCTTTTTTTTGGACCAAAATTATACTGAGCCTCCCAAGTGCAGATAGCACTTTCTGCCGATTCTTCAATTATTTGGTAAGAAATATTTAACTCGCCTTTACTTCTTTCGAGAAGCATTTTCCACATAGCACGGACTTCATTGGCATTAAGCTTCCCAAAGGCAGGGTCTTTGAACTTGGCATCTTTGTGATACAAGGAACCCATTTTCTCGGTATCATGATCTTGAAATGCTTGGTAGAAAGTTTCAGCAATAGAGGAGGCCATATTTTATATAATTTATGAATACAGAAGTTACTATTTAATCGCTAAATGATCGTTTGATATCATCAATTGCTTTCTTCACGCCTGACGAGGCAGGTTCATTGTAATAAGAGACCTTACTCAATGATTCAATGATTGGGATGTTTGGATCAATGACATAGATAGGGGTTTTATTAGTGGTGTAATGGATCAAACCAGCAGCGGGGTATACTTGCAAACTTGTCCCAACCACCATGAAAATATCTGCATGCTGTGTTATTCTTACAGCTTCGTCCATCATAGGAACGGCCTCACCAAACCACACGATATCTGGGCGCAATTGACTTCCTTTTTCGCAAAGGTCTCCTTTGTTGAGCTCCCATCCTTCTAATTCATAAATGAGATTTGCATCCAATGTGCTCCTAACTTTAAATAATTCGCCATGGAGGTGAAGCACTTTTTTGTTGCCTGCCTTTTCGTGGAGACTATCTACATTTTGGGTAATAATGGTGACATCAAAGTCTTTTTGTAGCTCGGCAATGGCAATATGGCCTTTGTTGGGTTTTGCCGCTAGGGCCTGTTTTCTTCGTTGATTGTAAAAATCAAGAACCAGATTCATATCAGCGTCCCATCCTTGCGGACTGGCAACTTCCATGACATCATGACCTTCCCAAAGGCCATCAGAATCTCTAAAAGTTTTAATCCCGCTCTCGGCGCTAATTCCTGCGCCTGTCAATACCACTATCCTTTTCAAGGTAATAGGAGATTGAATGTGCCACCGCTCTCTTTGTTTTCAATTAGATAAGAGAATCGCTTCGATAAGGCGTCATATTCTTCATGATTTTCGGTTGTAAAGGATTCATAATCTACGCGACTGGTCCATCTATCAATCAATATGTGTTGTTGACATGCGGTGCGGCTATGGAGGAGATCCAAGCCCATATAATTATCGTTTTTTTTCAAAGAACTTAAACCAAGTATCTTGTCTCCCATATTCTTCTTTAAATTCGGATTTTGTGGCTTCTTTTACTGTATACTTCCATATTAGATAAAACATATTAGCATAGTCTTGTTAACCCTAAGAAGATAGTCATTTTAGTGGGTTATTCAAATAATCCAGAACTGAGGTATCGGTCGCCTCGATCACAAACGATGAATACGATAACGCCTTCTTCAATAGTTTCTGCGACCTGTAATGCTGCTGTTAATGCGCCTCCTGAACTCATTCCTGACAAGATAGCTTCTTCACTGGCTAGTCTTCGAGCCATGATTCTAGCATCATGTTCGGCGACATCTATGGTGATATCAACTCTGTGCTTTTCAAAAATTTCAGGTAAGAATTCTGGCGACCATCGTCTTATACCTGGAATACTGGAACCTTCAGTGGGTTGGGTTCCAACTATTTGAATTTTAGGATTCATTTCTTTTAGATAGCGCGAAACGCCCATAATCGTGCCTGTGGTCCCCATGGCAGAAACAAAATGTGTGACTGTTCCGTCAGTGTCATTCCATATTTCTGGACCGGTTGTTCGGTAATGTGCGCCGTAGTTATCTTTATTACCAAACTGATTCAAAATATAATAGCCTTGGTTGACCGCCATATCTTGGGCTAACTCTCGGGAGTATTCAATGGTTTTTGCTGCAGGAGTGAGTTGTACTTCAGCGCCATATGCCTTCATCGTCTGCACACGTTCAATGGTGCTATTGTCCGGCATTATTAGTGTCATCTCTAGCCCTGCTGCTTGAGCGATCATGGCCAATGCAATTCCTGTATTTCCGCTGGTCGCTTCTACAAGTTTATCGCCTCTTTTTATATCGCCTCTTTTCAATGCCATGGAGATCATTCCATATGCCGCTCTATCCTTGACACTTCCTCCAGGGTTTTGCCCTTCAAGTTTGCCATAGATTTTGACATTTTTGTTAGTATTGATGTTATTGATTTCTACGAGTGGGGTATTGCCGATAAGCTCAAATAGATTCATTCTATGCTTTTTTTATGACGATAAGGTCTGATTCGTTTCCATTTTCATTATGCATCATTGCTTGGTAGTAAACTCTGGAGTTCTCAAGGATGCTTTTTGTAAGCCAAACATTTCCACCAACAATTGAGTTCGCGCCAATAATTGTTTTGCCGCCAAGAATGGTTGCCCCAGCATATATCACTACATGGTCTTGAATGGTAGGATGTCTTTTAGTCTTTGCGTCAGACTTATTGACGCTAAGGGCACCAAGAGTTACTCCTTGATAGATTTTCACATGATTACCAATTTCTGAAGTTTCTCCAATGACGACTCCTGTGCCATGGTCGATACAAAAATACTCACCGATAGTCGCTCCAGGGTGAATGTCAATCCCAGTCCTACTATGTGCGTTTTCTGTTATCATTCGTGGAATGTTGACGGACCCCAAATGGAGGAGAAGGTTGGCAAACCGATATGCTGCGATGGCGTAGAATCCAGGATAAGTCCGTATAACTTCACTGGTGTTTAGTGCGGCAGGGTCTCCTGAAAACAAGGCTTCTACATCTTTGAGCAATAATGCATAAATGGTAGGAATATTGTCAAAAAAGTCAATCGAAACTTTTTCCACATCGATATCATACCGAGTATTCAATATTGCGGGCATTCGTGTTTTTAAAGCATCAAGCTCTTTTTCAACCTCCGCTATAGACGCGTAGGACGTTGAGTTAAAGCCTGGAAACAATATGCCCATGAGATCATCAAAAAACCTAACAACTTCCTTTGTTGGAGGACATTTTTGACATTCTTGATGTTTGAAAAATACTTTGGCTATAAAAGAGCTATTCATTTGTTTTATTTTCAGAACTGGTATCAAAACGCACGATGACTTCAGGATGTTCACTAATACCAAAATAAAACAATCTTAGCGGACTAAGGAGTTAATCCTTTTCTCGTTTTACTCATTCTTTAAATTTTCGGATGGATTTGCGTTTGCAGCTTTAAGGGCGTGATATCCTGTTGTGATAGTTGTAAGAATGAACACCAAGATTAAAGCGCCAATAAAAGGAAACGCAGTGATATCAATATGGTATTGGAAATTAGCCAGCCATTCGGCCATGAAATAATAGGCCAATAGAAATCCTGGAATGGCGCCAAAAAGAACCAACCAGAGAAAGTCTTTGACAATCAGCGAGACTAGTCCATGCATGCTCGCTCCCAACACCTTTCGAATGCTAATTTCTTTTGTTCGCTGCTCCGCAATAAAGGAGGCTAAGCCTAGTAAACCTAGACAACCAATAATAATCATGGTTGTAGAAAAAACTAAAAATAGCTTACCTCGAAGCTGGTCTTCTTCATATAACTCCATGAAATTTTTATCTAGGAATTCCGGTTCGAAGGGAATTCCTGGGAATATATCGTTCCATTGGTTTTGCATTGAAGAAAGGGTGTTTTCAGTATTTCCATCAATTTTAATAAGCACATTACTGTTGTTCAATGACGGGGTAAAAAGCAAAGCTTCAATAGGATCGTATAGAGATCGTTGGTGAAAATTTTTAACAACACCTACGACTTTATGAAACTTGGTACTATCTCGATCGAACTGAAATTTTTTACCAATTGGGTTCTCCCAGTTCATTCTGGTCACCATTGCTTCATTGACAAGCACGGCGCTTGCTGTATCGGTGATATATTCCGCAGATATATTGCGCCCTTGAACTATTGGGATTTTAAGGGTTGAAAAAAAATCATAATCAACACCATAGGAATCAATGCCGTACTGCTCCATTACGCCATTATTTTGTTCGGCTGCAATTACATTTTTACCAAAACCTCTACCTGGAGAGGTGGAGGAGGATGCGACGCTTGAAACACCCGAAACGGATTCAAATTTTGATTTAAGTATGTTGAATTTATCACGAGCCTCTTGGCTGTCAAGCACTATTGTTACCACTTGATCTTTATCAAATCCCAAATCTTTTTCCCGTAGAAATTTCATTTGGCCATATATAATGAATGTACCCACGAGCATGAAAATGGAAATAGAGAATTGTAATCCAACAAGAATACTTCGTGTCAATTTACTGCCAGCCTTACCGCCTTTTCCACCTTTGAGCACTGCTGCTGGTTGAAAACCAGAAAGGTAGAGCGCAGGATAACTGCCACTAAGAACACCTGTTAAGAAAACGATACCAAAAATCAAAGCCAATAATGGAGGACTCAATAAGTCTAAGATGGCCAGATCTAACTGTAGCTGACTGTTGATAATAGGGGTGGCGATAGCGACAACCATGAAGCTTAGAAAAAGAGAAAGAAAGGAGATTACGATTGATTCTATCATAAACTGCCATATTAGACTGTTTCGCTGGGCGCCCATGACTTTTCTCACACCCACTTCCAATGATCTTCTCATAGACCGTGCGGTGGCTAGATTCATGTAGTTGATACTGGCAATGAGCACAAGGAATACTCCTATGATGCTGAAAATATAAATGTATTTGATGTCCCCTAAAGCTTCGGGTTCTCCTGTAAAAGTTGAATAGAGGTGGATATCTTGAATGTTTATGATCTCATAAACTACATTGATATTAAAACGATCAAAAATGGGCGCAACATGCGCTTCGATGATATCATTCAATTTACCCTCGACGGTAGCCGCCTCTATGTTCTCATCTAGTTTGATATAAGTATATATGCCAAAGCCTCCCCAATTTTGAGAAGTACTGCGTTCATTGCTGCTGGCAGAAATAAGACCAACTGGTCGGATATGACTATTTTTTGGTAAGTCTTTATAGACCGCTGTTACCTCTAGTGTCATATCATCAGCTTCTATTGTTTGGCCTATTGGATTTTTTCCCTTAAAAATCATATTGGCTACTGATTCGCTTAATACTATTTTGTTTGGAGCGTCGAGTGCGGTTTCAGGATTGCCTGAAATAATATCATAGGTGAACAATTCGAAGACGGTGCTATCTGCAAAGAAGATTTCTTCTTCATAATAATAAATGTTTTCATAGTCTATCCGTGTACGTCCATTTCCAATAAACCTGGAATATTGGATCACTTCGCTAAATTCGGATTTAACTTTTTGCCCGAGTGGCATCTGAGTTACCGCCCATCGAAAGGCATTGTCAGGTTCGGTAATATCTGAGGAAATTCTATAGACGCTATCAGCGTTTTCATGGTACTTATCATAACTCAATTCGTTAGATAGGTACATTATGATGAGCAAGCTGGAAGCTATACCAATAGTTAGTCCGACAACATTCAAAGTGGTATAAGCGGGTTGCCTTTTTAGATGCCTAATAGCTGTTTTGAGGTAGTTTTTGAACACGAGGTGAGTGGTTAGTACTATCGAGTAGACTCCTACAAAGAAAATAAGTTGCATCTTTTACCTTATTTACCTTAACGAAGACTTGATAGGTTCAAGGTAAATGAATATTACTGCCAACTCACAATTTTCACAGAACTTGCCTACGGAGTGCGAGCGCCCGAGATCGCAGCGGCATCCTTTTTTACCTTTTTAGGTGAAAAAGATATAGCGTAGAGCTCGCAAAGGCGCCCAAATATTTTAAGGTGTTAGCCTTCGAGCGGCGGGAAATGAAATAAGCCCTTGGGCTAAATAGCTAAGGGCTTATTTTTTGACAGATTTACTGAGCGGAGAGTGATAGGAAGTATAACATGAAGCACCACTTCTAAGGGACGATTGGTACTTCTTGTTATCTCATTTTACTCAGCGCCAATAGACCAAATACGGTCAAATCCCATTTCGATTTCTTTGAGTCTGATTGTTTTGATGCCGATCTCCAAGGCATTCATCATTTCGGGAGAACTCACTACGCTTAATAATTCATCAGGATTGGATTTTAAAGAAGCTTCATTGAACGCCTCTCCTGTAGTACGGACAACCTTTCCATTGAAATAAGTGCCCTGCTTGTTGTCATTTTCTTCGTCACGACCATAAGCTGAAATGGATATTGAAGGGAAAAGTACAATTTTTCCATTTGCGTTGGAGCCAACAGTAAGTGTAAGTCTCATCGACATCAACCCATCTAAGTCGCCTGCATTTTTCATCATATTTATCGTAGGATTTTCTTCAGTTAGATTACTGGATATCCCACCAAATATTTCGCTAAAGCCATTTGGCGTAGCGCGCATGGTGTTTTTATAGCTTCTAGAAACACCTTTTGATGAGTTTACTTGATTGGCAGTAAAGAGGGTCTGATATTCTGGAGTAGCAGTAACCTGTTCAACATCTACAAAAGCAATCCCATATTCATTTGTTAGGAAACCAGTGACTTCTCGATAAACAGCATCCATCACGCCATCCCAATAACTATCTGGAAGTTGAGGGAATTGCCAGGTAGTGGTGCTCGTCGTTGTAGTGGTGTATCTAGTATTGCCAACGGAAGATGAGGATGTGGAAGTTTCCGTCTCTCTCTTGTACGTTTCGGCTGACATGGTGAATGAAACCAACCCAAATTTGCTTGCTTTTGATAGTGGAATTCCTGAATTGGCATTTGGCTTAGTGAAATCAAAACCAATCGTTTTATCTTCTGATTTACCTGCAACTTTCAATGCCACCACTAGTCCACCATCTTGTTTTCCTTTGATTATAACTGGCATAGAGGCGTAAGCACGCGTAGTGATATCAGCTGTAGGAACCTTTCCTAATTGCTGTTCCGCTCCAAATTCATTTTTAGCGGTGATGACTTCTCTTTCAATGATCAAATGGTTTTCACCTTTATTGAAGTTACCAGCATTCAACTGACCAGCTATTTCTGGATTGGCCAATGCTTCTTTAGGTATTGTTACTGTCATTTCGCCAGCTTCCTTCACTTTGAATTCTGCAAAATGGTTGAGTGCGCGTGCACCCATTACATCGGTAATCAATGACACTCTTACGTCGGTACCCTCTGTTCCTGGCGGATTGTAAAATATTAATTCAAAATCTTCATCCATGTCTAGAACAGGCAAAGAAGATTCGCCATTTACAGAAATGAACTCAATAGCCGGAGTGACTTTATACATAAAAGAAGCCTTATCTCCTGTTTCTGTGATTATTTCAATTTTCACCGGCCCAGTTGGAGGAATGTCAAACACTTTTCCATAGGATCCAAGGCCAACATATTCCATGGGTTCTCCATTGGCGGTAACTTTTCCAAGAAGCTCTAGCATACCCATTCCTTCTTGTTTCATGAAAGTCACAGATGCGACGTAATCTCCTTCACGAATTTTTTCTTTAAAAAATTTGATTTCAGAAGTCTCAATAGTAGGGGAATAAATACCGCAGATGTAGTTGTTCTTTACCGAAACAGCTGACATGTCTGAAGTTTTACCTGTCATCAAATTACCAGCGAGTTTACCGATCTTCTCTCCAATATTGAAGTTTGGTTTTTTGATTTTGAATTTCTTTTCTTTGTCTTGAGCAAAGGAGAGTAGAACAGTGAATAACAACGTGGCGAAGAGAATGATACCCTTTTTCATGATTATAAAATTTATAAACGTGAAATTAGATGCTTAGGAGACTTGTTGTAATAGGCTGAGAATGGTATTTTGTATACCGTGAAGACGGTATACAAAAGCCATTTAGTATTCGTTTAACTTGATTTTAGCACAATCATGTGATTGTCTATTTGCCTATTATTAGAAATGCTAAATCCTACAAGAACGAGTAGTTTTTTTATTTCCGAGTAAAGCGCCAGTCTGTTGTCTAAAATAAAAACACGCTCTGATTTGAGTGCATTATAGATATTACGTAGCGTAATATTTAAGTGATCAGTTTCAAACAGCATCCCTGTGTTGATGATTAAATGCATATTGTAGAAGAGGTTCATTTTCAAAAGATCCCTCAGTTCAGCTTACACCTCTTTTTTTTGAGCCGTGATTATGTTTTTAATCTTTAGCGAGTCGTTTAAATTTTTAGTGTAAATAGACAATCTTGTATTTGAGTGACTCATGAGGGAATCCAATGGAGGTTCTCCACCTAATTGAATAACATTTACAGATATTGCTTGGGATATTTCATGTATGATGATGGTTGGGTTAGAAATTTAATAATAGCGGTATTGCTAATGATATTTATTAACCAATTATCTGTGAGCGGTGATGGTGCAAATCAACGGTTGAAAAAGTGTGAAGTGCACATTCAATAATTATTAAAAGAGGAAAGGAGTAACATTTATTACAGATGAGATAAATAATAAACGTTTTGTAGAGATAGATTTAGCGCAGTTGGGAAAGTATCAAGGGGAGAAAGAAGACTTCTTAGATGTTGTGCTGGCAGAGCGTCGAAAAGAGGATGAAGAAATTAGCTGGTAGTCGGTAAAGGGGCAATTGAAGTCAGATGGTAAGCTTTGGTGTATCAGGTAAAATTTAAGAAGAAGTATATCAAGGAGCTTTTTAAACTACTTTATCCCGATATAACTTCGATGGCCTAGAAGAAGATTCGCGACCAGAAGGGAGTAAAAAGCTCAAGGGAAGCGATGAAAATACGTGGCGTATCAGAATAGAAAATTAACGTGTTTTGTACATAATAGAATATAAAATTAAGATAGTTAATATTCGTAAAATAGGCCACCGAAAAGACGTTTACAAAAGCTAATACTTCACGCAAACCATGTTCTTTTATGCTCTGCAAAACGCTTGAAAGTTAGGATGAATTCAGAGCGTCTACAGACACGGATAAGATCATTATGGTTTTGAAACTTTTTATAAGTAAACTTCTTTCTCTACCCGTTACGTTATCCTTTGGGTGACTGAAAAACTTATAACAAGTAATGTCTTTGATATAGCGTTTTGCCAAATAATGCTGTTTACAACTAACGTTATGGTATTCCTCTCAAGACCAAGTGGGTATCCATTTTTTAACATTTACGGTAGTTGAACGAGGAGTCGACTAATGGAGCCGTGTAAGGAGAGACTTGTTTTTATTGCTCGTGTTGAGTGATTTTTCAGTAGACTTCACACAACAGAGGTATTATTGGAGACCACACTTCAGAATTGGGCATTGAGCACCAGAAAAGTTCATCTCCATAGGATCAAACAAGATAACTATAGAACGTATATCCGTGAAAAAAAGTAACATTACAATATGATTTATTGCTGTAAACCTAAGTCAGGATTACCCACTAACATGTAAACTTTATTCAGGATCAGACAAATATTTTATTTGAATATGAAAAATTACCTACTACTATTATTCTTCATTTTATATACCAATACCTCTTTTGCACAAGTTGATTCATTAGCTGAGGGAGCTAAAATATTTGGGATAGATTTTGAGCAAGATGAATTGGATTCATTGAGGGAGAGCACTACTGAGTTTTTGGACGCGTATAAAAGCATAAGAACTCATAAACTAACCAACGATGTGCCATTTAGTATGATGTTCCAATTTCCCATCAATGAATCTAAGATTCAGGAAAAAGGGAGCGTATCAGTTTGGGATTTTGAAAAGGTGAAAATGCCGAAAAATAAAGATGATTTGGCTTTTTATACTGTAAGTCAGCTTTCCGTATTGATAAAAAATAAGAAACTAACGAGTGAAGAATTAACAATGATCTTTTTGGATCGGTTGAAAAAATATAGTGATACGCTAGAATGTACCATTCTTGTATTGGAGGAGAGAGCTATTGCACAAGCGAAAAATGCTGATCGTCTATATGCCGCAGGTACCTATTTGGGACCCCTTCATGGAATTCCTTTTGGTGTAAAGGATTTACTGGCTTTGGAAGGATACCCTACCACTTGGGGCGCAGTTCCTTACAAAAATCAAGAATTGAATTACACAGCTTCGGTTATCGACAAGCTCGAAGCGGCGGGAGGTGTGCTTATCGCTAAACTCACACTTGGAGCATTGGCTTGGGGCGATGTGTGGTATGGCGGCAAAACAAGAAATCCTTGGAACTTAACCGAGGGAAGTAGTGGATCGAGTGCCGGTTCCTCGTCTGCAACATCCGCAGGTTTGGTACCATTTGCGATTGGAAGTGAAACTTGGGGCTCCATCGTCTCTCCAAGTACCCGATGTGGAACTACAGGATTGCGACCTACTTACGGTCGAATAAGTAAATTCGGCGCGATGGCCTTGAGTTGGAGTATGGACAAGCTAGGTCCAATTACACGATCAGCTCAAGATTGTGCGATCGTATTCGACGCAATTTATGGGCCTGATGATAGGGATCTTCAAACGGTTGATTATCCTTTCGCTTATGAAGCAAAGCGGAATGTCAAGTCAATGAAAGTGGGGTATATCAAAAGTCTTTTTGATTCAAAAAGTGGATTCAACTTCAAAAATGATAGTGCGCTTTTAACAAAACTCCAATCTTCAGGAATACAATTGGTGCCAGTTGAATTACCCAATGAAATAGACCCGAATGCGCTGAGTTTCATACTTACTGCAGAGGCGGCAGCAACTTTTGATGAGCTCACATTGAGTAACCAAGATGATGCGCTGACAAGGCAAATTAAAAACGCTTGGCCAAATGTATTTAGGTCGGGACGCTTTATCCCTGCCGTGGAATATATTCAGGCAAACCGTTTGAGATATTTACTTGTGCAGCAGCTAAATGAGGTGATGAAAGACTTTGATGTGATTATCACACCAAGTTTTGGAGGTACACAAATGCTTATGACGAATTTGACTGGGCATCCTTGCTTGGTATTGCCCAATGGTAGCTACGCCAAAGAAACGCCTGGCTCGATTTCACTCCTTGGCAATCATTTTGATGAAGCAAGCATATTAAGATTTGGTGAATATTTGCAATCTATTACTGATTACCATCAGGAACATCCTGTTATGTTTAAACCATGAGTGAAAAAACGACCTTAGAAGGGATACGGAGCATCTTAAGAGTGTTTTTGGCTATTTTGATTCTTTATTTAGTGAAAGTGCTAAGTAATTTATTTGTACCATTAGCATTCGCCATTTTCTTAGCCGTCTTATTTGAACCTGTGGTTGGCTTTTTCAGGAAAAAGCTATCCTTGAGCTTGAGTGTGCTCTTCACCACATTATTATTTATTTCAGTATTTTTTGTGACAGGTGTTGTCTTTTTTGGAGCTGTAAGAGGATTGATCAATAATAGTGATGCCGTTCTTGAGCAATTTAATCAAGCCGTGAATCCTGTATTAGAAAGCCTGAGTAAGGCGCTAGGTGAGGAATTCTTGATTTCGGATGTCATGGAAATACTCCAGCAATTCATACCGGTAGGGGATCTTGTTACGGTTTCTGGCTCGTTTTTAGGAAGTATTAGTGGATTTGCGGCAGAAATTTTAATGATTATACTGTATTTCGCAGGTTTGTTAGGGGCCATCAGTCAGCTTGACAATACGGTTGGTTACCTATTAAAGGATCGTGCGACGATTGAAACTGAGAAGGCCATGAAATCACTTAAACGGATCAAAGATTCTGTAAGTATTTACATAAAAGTAAAAACGATTGTTAGTTTGATGACAGGAGTAAGTGTAGGCATTATTTGCTGGTCATTTGGTATTCAATATTCCATGGTTTGGGGGTTATTGGCTTTCGTGTTGAACTATATTCCTTACATAGGCTCGTTGATCGCCATTGTACCACCACTGTTGATTGGTGCGGTGACATTGAATTCTGCCGGTCTCACATTTCTATTGTTCGTTTTAATGGAAGGCGTCCAATTGATTATGGGCAATGTCATAGAACCTAGAATGATGGGCAAATCGCTATCTATCAATGTCGTGACGGTATTGTTTGGGTTTGTCTTTTGGGCTTTTATGTGGGATATCGCTGGGATGCTTCTCGCCGTTCCTCTGACTTTTCTAGTAAAAGTAACGTTGGAGCACATTTCCGGAGCGGATATCCTTGTCCGATTGATGGAAGATAAGAAGGTGGAAGCTTGATCAATAAGCCTATTACAAGTAATCGGGTAATTTCAATTAGGAAACTTCATGGCAAATAAAGTATTTGTGAATATAGGGGATAGAAATTGTTTATTGGAGCTGGATTCCACAATTCCGACTTGAGTAATTACATGACAAGGCTAATAGTGAAGATCAGAAAGTTGAATCCAACCTTATTGAGTCCCAAGCAAATCAGAGCCAGTAAACCTATTTTCAAGTGAAAGACGCAGCGGATAATTTTATGACTTAAACCTTTCCCTAGAGAGGCAATAAGCCATTAAGGAACTCAAATGATGCTTTTACGCGTACACAGGTTTAATTTCAGGTTTCTTGATTTCAGGTTTCTTGATTTTAGGCTCATACGCTTCCTCATGACCCAGTTTTCTTAAAAAACGATAATGGGATTTGATTGCCGACCAGAAGGTTGGTAATGCGATATAAGGCACTTCATACTCGGCACAGGTTTTTTGTACTATTTTCGTTAGAGACGGATAGTGGATGGTACAAATATTAGAAAATAGATGGTGCTCTATTTGCAAATTTAATCCTCCAGTTAAAAATGCTACTAATGCACTATCGGAAGAGAAATTCGCTGTAGTGTGCATCTGATGCAGCACCCAATCGTCTTCTATCACTCCGGTTTCGTTCGGTAGAGGGAAGCCAACTTCTTCAACAGCGTGTGCTAACATGAAAATGATGGCTAGGTAAAAACCACTCACCAAGTGCATAACAAGATATCCACCAAGTATGTGACCCCAGCTATATGGCATCAACAGAAGCGGCACTACCAGATACATGGAGTAATTAATAATTTTATAGAGGAAAAGATAGAAGAGTTCCTTTTTTGGGTGTCTTTTTCCGTTGTAGTTATGAATTTTATTTTGAAAAAATTGCACATAGTCTTTAGCGAATACCCAGCTTAGTGTGGCTAAAGTATAAGTGAAAAAAGCATAAATATGCTGTACTTTGTGCAAAGGCAACAACTTTGTGGTTGGAGAGATTCTCAGGAATTCTCCAGGATTGATATCTGCATCATGCCCGTGAATATTGGTGTAGGTATGGTGGGCATGATTATGTGACACTTTCCACATATAAGCACTTGCGCCATTGACATTAAAAGTATGGCAAAGTATATCCTTCACCCATTTCTTTTTTGAATATGCTCCATGAATAGCATCATGGCCAATATTCACGCAAACCAAGGCAATTAATGCGCCCAAGATGGCCCACAATATATAGGTAAGCCACAATGGCATGGTCACTACCATAAGGCCAGCATAAACACCTAGCCAGGCAACCATCAGCAGTATTGATCTTCGGATCATTTTGCCATTTGCTTCTGTTGAAATATTATTAGATTTAAAGTAGTCGTTTACACGCCCTCTCAGAACGCGAGAAAACTCAGATCTAATCTTAGGTTGAAATTTTGGTGCAGTGAGCTCTGCCATGTCTTTCTATTTACTTTTATTTTGGCAATTTAACGATAAAGGAGCATTTATGTTTTGTTAAACGTGCTAGTTTCTAATTGATCCAGTTCAATAGAAAATACAGGGTACTAAAGATCCTTTTATCAATCACTTTACCCAGTAATCTCCTTCTTTACTTCCATTCCTATAGCCCCAAGAAACATTAACAGCGTCAATAGACTCCCAATCAAAGTAATCGTATTACCGGCAGAATAGGAGGAGGGTTGGAACTTGAATTCTATGGTATGTTGCCCCGATGAAATTGGTAGCGCACGTAAGACATAGTTTACACGTAAAATATCCGTTTCCTGTCCATTAATATAGGCGGCCCAGCCATTATCGTAATAGATTTCACTAAAAACAGCAAGCACATCACCAGTCGCTTCTGCTGAGTATTTTAGATAGTTTGGTTTTTTCTCTTGAAGATATACAAACCCTGATCCTGTAGCGGAAAGTGCAGGTGCGTTGAACTTGGAGATATCAATAACAGCTTCAGCGCTAGGATTCATCTGACATACTTCCGATAGCTCCTCGTCTGCATCGTCTACAGTAATAAGACTATTCACTGCCCATGCCTGACCTAGTGCATAATTGTTTTCTATTACAGAATTGCGCGTTTGACCTGTCAAAATAAACTTTGCATTCAACATATTCAGTGCTGGATTGCCTGCCAATGCACGCTCTCCATTTCGAAGCTGATTGATCATATTCTGTATTTCAGGCTGTATACAATTACTAATCAGATCTTGATACCTCCTTATTTTCGCACCATGATAGCCGCCAATTGACTCATGGAAATAGGAGGTTTTTGCTTCGTTAAATGGGTTTTGGAGATTGAGTACTCTTTCCCCTTTTTCAGCAGTTTTTTTCACATAAGTATTTGCTTCGCTAGGTTTTTGAAAAGATGCCATTGGTCTTCGCTCGAACTTGTCCTTTTTCAGGAAGCGTGAAGACAATCCATAAATGTCAAAAAAGACAAGTGCAGAAATCCCAATAATCACTACGGTTTGACCGAGTTTGTCTTTTAATTTTGCCCAAACCAAGGCGGAAAAGGCAAGGATAAGAAAGAGCGCTCTTAATGCATCCATTCTGATGAGTGATGCACGATCTGCTCTCAAAGCTCCGATTAGCCATTCAGGTAATCGAGCGTCGACAGGTCCTTTTAAACTGAGCATATTGGCCCCAAGGACGAGCAATAAAGCAAAACCACCGGCTACAGCCACGGTTTTTAACAATGATTTAAAACTGGTTTCATTCAAATTCTCCCAAAACCGCTCTAATGCGATAAATCCAAGCAGGTTCAAGGCGAAAATGGCCACAATAATGTTGAAGGTTACAGCTCTAAACTTGTTGTAGCCAGGTAAAAAGTCAAAAAGCAAATCATTGATTACCGAAAAATTGGCACCCCAACTCATGACGATACCCATACCAAACACGAAGATAATCCATGATTTTTCTCTTCCTTTTAGTAGGAAAAAGGAGAGTACAAAAAGGAAGAAAACCAGTGAGCCTGCATAATATGGAGCAGAGTAGGGTTGGTCTCCCCAATAGGTGGGCATGGCTTTTAGCTGTTGCTGGATTTGGTTTCTGTCCATTCCAGCTTTTCTTAAAGCATCGGCCGTGCTTGAATTTTTCGAGAGCTCTTGTTGCGAGCTTCCCCCAAACATATTTGGAATAAATAGAAATAAAGGCTCGGTGATTCCATTGCTATATTGGAATGCATAATCTCTGTCAAGTCCAGAAGATTGGTTGTCGGTTATTGATAGTTCAGATTTCCCTCTGATAGATACTTTTCCATATTCGAAGATTGTCCACAATTTTCCACCATTGGCCATCACGCCGATAATTGCAGCGATGAGCAACACGCCAACATTCAACCCCAAGTCTTTGATTTTTTTATCCTTGATGGCGTACACTAAATGAAAAGCACCATAAACAAGTGTGATAAGCATCGTGTAATAAACCATCTGCATATGGTTCGTATGAATCTGTAGGGCCAATGCAAAAGCGGTTAATCCTGCGCCTAGTAAGCGCTTATCGGTAAATGCTAAATGAACTCCAGCAATAATCAATGGGATAAAAGCCACCGCAGCAATTTTAGAATTGTGACCTGCGATAATACTGATGGTATTATAACCATTCATGCCAAAGGCCAATGCTCCTGCAAAAGCAATCCATGGCCTGACTTTAAAAGCCAATAAGAGTACGTAAAAGCCAATAAAACATAAAAATGAGATCCCCTCTGGATGAGGAAGACCGAGTTTAATCACTCTATATGTGTGAATTAATAAGTCACCAGAGAATTGTACGCCATTTAGAAAGGCCGGCATTCCACTAAACATGGTATTCATCCAAAGTGCTTCATCTCCTGTTGCTGATCGGTACTCTGCCAACTGGTGATTGGAGCCTAAGGCTTGCTCAATATCATGTTGTACCAGTTGCTTATTTTCTAGAAAATAAGGATAATATAGAACGAGCGTGATGAGGAAAAAACCTACTACGAATAAGGAATGTGTTAATATCGATTTCTTAAGACTGCTTTTCATATGGAGGAAGCTGTATGTTTAAATACTTAGAAAAAACAACTCTTATCAAGTTGTTGATATCGGGTGAAATTTTAAAAATATAAATAGATGTCAAAAATAGTATGGTAATTCCAGCTGAGCGTAAGATGACGTCAAAAATTGGATTACCTGTCAGCGGTGTGAACCAGAATATGGCATATATAACTCCTGAAACTAGAAATAAGGAAATATGACCTTTCGAAAAAGGTACAATTTTAAACTTATACCAGATGAATATGAACTTGACCACATTGAATAGCACCGTCGCTAAAAGAAACGAAATGCCAGCACCAGTGATTCCCAATGTTGGTAAAAACAGATCGTTGAACCAAATGATCAAGAGGGCACAAGGAATGAAAAACAGGAGATTGTATTTATAGTATTTTGAGTAAATAATGATGTCAGAATTCACGCTAAAGATCATATCAACCACTTTGGCAACTGCCACAGAAAACACAACGTAAGTTCCCAATCGGAAACTTTCTCCTTTTGGAATTAAATTAAATAAGTCGTTGAGGTTGCAGCAGATACCTAAGAAAAATAGCAAAGCAATAGAGCCAAGTGTCAGAGATGATCTTTTATAGAGACTCTCAATTTCTTCAAATTTGTTTTCTTTATATGCTTTTGATAGAATGGGAGACATGATCTGCGCCATGGATCTTTTTGGCATTTCTATCACCACACCTATGTAAAAGCAAACGGTGTAAATCCCATTTAGGCTATTGCCTAATGTAGAGGCAATCATGGCAAAACTGATGTTACTATATATGGAAGTGCTCGCCGTTAAAGCTAAACTGTAAGTGCTGAAGTTGGTTAATTTTTTGTACCACTCATTGGAGATTTTAAACAGCTGAAGCGAAAGGTGGAAATTGTGGTTTTTTAATAAAAACCAAAGCTGAATGCCAATGGAAGATCCATAAACGATCAATATGGCGTAGAGCATATTATTGAACGTCAACAAGCCAACGGCGTAAAAACCAACCAAAACAATGTTTCCTAGCCTTAGATAAACTTCTTTTAAAAAATTAGGAAGAATAATGTCGAAGTGAGAACGACTAAAAGCATGAAAATGCAAGAACAAAGCATGCAGTACCATGATCCCAAAAGAGACCCAAATATATTGATTGTACTCAGGAGCTTCGGCAGCAAAATAAGATTCAATCCAGTCGTCAAAAAAGAAAACAAAGATGCCGAATAGCGCAGCTGCCGCTAAAATGGTGAAAAGCTGGAAGGAATAGATGCGCTTGTCTTGTTCGACATTTTCTCTAAACTCTGGGAAGAATTTGAGATAGGTGCCGGGCATTCCTAAAGTAATGAATGGTGCAATCAACAACGCGTTGGAAAATACCAATCTGAAAAGCCCCATTTCCTCCAAAGTCATGAAGGTTGGTAGAATCAGCAAAGTGCTCAAATAACCAAGAACCACACCTATGTATGCCCAAAACGAACTCCAAAAACTTTGTTTGATGACTACACCCATAAACTGCGCTGCGAAGTTAGCTTTTTCAATTATTTAACCCGCGTTATTATATAAAGTCTAATTTGAGCTTGTCCAAAAAGGATAAGTCTAATTCAAAATGTTCGAGATCCAAGCTTGCGCATCTTGAAAAATCTGTGCCGTCCATGGAATAGCTGCTATCGAATGGTTTAAATCAAGTAAATGATCGTTTTAAAAACAAGCATACCCCGAGATCGAACATGATAGACAGAAACTAATTAGCGTCTGTCAATAGCGTAAGAGTCTAATTCAAAATATTTGAGATCAAGACTTGAGACAGAGAAAAAAATGAAGTCGCCATGGAATGGGTTCCTTTCGGAAATCGGTCCGCCGAAGCGGAGTATTTTTTCGACGAGCGTAACGAAGAGGTCGGACATTATGGACAGACACTAATGAGGAGGCTAGACATTTCACCAACCCTAGAGCACATTAAGGCACTTATTTGTGTAATTATTTCATGCATTCCATGTAAAAAGTGACATGTTCAAGTTGATTTAATCAATCGATTGACTGTTGAGAGCTTTTCTGCTTAGTTGCTTTTGTTAACCATCATGTAGAGATCAATCAAAGTTAATCTCTTCTTATACATCGTGTTACATTCTCGTAATCAATCATTACTGAATTTTACGCGTTCAAAATGGCTATTACTTTGTCAATATCATCTATAGTATTATAAAAATGTGGGGAAATCCTGATCCTATCCTTTTGCCAAGTCGTTTGAATATTGGCTTCCACCAGCTTATCGTACTCTTCTTTTGTGGCCGAAAAGCTTTTAATACTTGAACGACTGTCTTTATGAAGTACGTCACGCTTACTTTTTTCGATAAAATATTGTGCTAAATGACTATTCCACTTTTCCACTTCTTTCAGGCCAACTTCATTGATCAGTTTAAGTCCTTCGACCATCGAAAAAGCATTCAAATAGGTAGCATTGCCCACTTCCAAATGGCTCGCACTTGGTTTAATTCCGCCTTTTTCAAAATCAACACTAAACCAACCACGCATAGGAGAGAAGTAATGCGCAATAGAGGGAGCCAAATAACCAATAGCCATTCCGTATCCGGCCAATGACCACTTGAATCCACTGGCTAGAAATAATAAATTCACCTCTGGATCAATGTCTATTTCCAATGCTGAAAACCCCTGTGTGCCATCAAGAACCAAGAGGTGATTGTTCTTTTTGCAAATATCAAACAACCATTTCAAATCGATTTCAAAACCATCGGCACTTTGTATCCAACTAATTGCAACGATTTGTTCAGGTTCCGTCAACGCTTGTTTAAAATGTTCATAAAATTTTTCTTCTCTATGATCAATAGCTTTCACCTCAAAGCCATGTGGTTCCCAAGCCATGTTGACCGTTGGGAAATCAGAAGAAAGCGTGACGACCGTTCTTTTAGGTAAATATTGGGCTGCCATATTAAACCCTAAGGAGACATTAGGCAGAAAGAAAAGTTGCGCTGCGGGCACACCAATCATATTGCTGGCTAGTACACGACAATGTTCATATTTATCTGTCCATGCATCGAATTGCCAGCTGCCGTGTGTCTGTAAATGATTTAAAAATGCCTGTTGCGTTGCGACTGCTGTCATCGGCATGGCGCAAAACCGAGCAGTATTTAAATAAGTGTATTCCGATAAAATAGGGAAAAGTGATCTGTCTACTTTCATAACTAACTAAAAAACCATAATTTAATCGCCAATGCCGACACTGACACGATAAGAATTAAACGAATCCATTTATCATCTTTATCCACAGACCATCTACTGGAGAGCCATGCGCCCGTGGCGTTTCCTGCGGCTAAAACAAGCCCATATTCCCAACGAACTTTATCTTCTAAAATAAAAATGGTCAAAGCCACACCAGTATAGCAGAGCGCAACAAATACTTTGATGCTATTGGTCTTTGCCATATTGAAACCATGAATACCGGTTAAAGTAGCGATGATCAAAAAACCAATGCCAGCTTGAATAAAACCACCATAAATGCCAAGAAAAAAGAATGTGAAAAGACTCCAAAACTTACGCTTAGGATTAAAAATTTCATTGACTTGGGTGACAGAAAAGTAAGGTTTGAATACCGTAAGGATCAAAACCATGACCATCACAATGGCCAGTACTTTATTGAATAGTTCATTAGAAATATCAACAGCCACATACGCACCTATGACTGCTCCAAACATCGCGACGATGGCTGCCCAAAAAGCGTACGGGAATACCGATACGCCTTTGCTTTTGAACCCACTGACGGCAAAAATATTTTGTATGAAAATGGCCACTCGATTGGAAGCATTGGCCTCAGATCCAGGTAAACCCATAGAAATAAGTATGGGTACCGTGATTAATGATCCTCCGCCAGCCAAGGTGTTGATAGCACCTGCAAAAACGCCAGCGCTAAGTAATATGATAGCCTCTACCCAACTCATACATTTAACACCATATCAAGCTTGTTACATACCAGCTCATCAGGGCACACTTCTAATAACTCTTGCTGAGTATGATTAAGGATAGGGTGAATTTCATGAGAAGCTACTTCTACCAAAGGAAGAAGGGTAAATCTTCTTAAAGCTATTGCTGGATGTGGAATTTGAAGATCAGGACTATTCTCCTCTAAATTATCATAATAGAGTATATCAATGTCAATGACTCTAGAGCCCCATTGTTCAACTCTCTTACGGCCAAGTCGTTGCTCTACCGCTTGGCATTTTTTCAGCAAATCCATTGGAGAAAGCATTGTGTCAATCCTTATCACCATATTGAGAAACCAATCTTGATTTTCGTTTCCCCATGGAGCTGTTTCATATATGGAAGAATAATCCACCATAAGTACATCAATCTCCACAAGCAATGATAGCGACTCTTCTAAATTGGTCTGTCTATCACCCATATTCGAGCCTAATAATAAAAATATTCCCTTCATCAGTTCTTTAAAACAATTTTAAGATTGAACCGTCTTAACTTCGTTTAACAATTTATCATACGATTCAATATTCACTAAGCAAATTATGGCTTTTCTACGAAACCTATTAGCGACCATCATCGGTTTATTTGTATTCTTTTTTTTATTGATAATTTTATTTATAGGTATTGCGGCCTCAACCGAGACAGTTCCGACAGTCGCACAAAGCACCGTACTTGATCTAGACTTAAAAGGAGTTATTTTAGAGCATACCATTGCTGACCCTTTTCAAGATTTATTTAGTGATGGTCCAGCACCTACTTCTTTAGTTGACCTGTTATATAGTATTGAATATGCGAAGTATGACGAGCGCATAAAGGGGATTTATCTGAGGTCTACTTTTTTACAGGCTGGATCTTCCACTTTACAGGAGATTCGAGATGCTTTAATTGATTTTAAAAGTTCAGGAAAATTTGTACACGGTTATATCGAATATGCCAGTGAAGGAGATTTCTACTTATTATCCATCGCTGATTCGCTCTATTTAAATCCTGAAGGTTCTCTAGAATTTAACGGATTGACCGCCGGGGTTACTTTTTATAAAGGACTATTTGACAAACTAGATATCGAGCCTGAAATATTTAGAGTAGGACAGTTCAAGAGTTTTGTGGAGCCTTTCATAAGAAAAGATATGAGCAAGGAGAACGAGTATCAATTAACAGCGCTAATTTCCTCTATTCACAAGACGTATATCGATAATATTGGTGCCTATGATCAGATAGATCCCGCTGAGTTGAAAAGAGTATCTGACAATATGTTGGTGAGAAAGCCATCAGATGCCAAGAAATATAATCTCATTTCAGAAGTAGGATATGAGGATGAGCTAATTAAAGTCCTTAAAAGGTCGATGGGTGTAGGCGAAGATGATAAGATCAAATTAACGCCTTATCGAAGTTATATTCAAGCGGCATTGGCTGATAAATCCTACAACAGTAATAAAATAGCAGTCATTGTTGCCGATGGAGATATTGTGATGGGTCGGTCCGTTGATGGTGTAGGTAGTGAACAATTTGCGGAAGAGATTAGAAAAGCAAGAGAGAAAAAATCAGTAAAGGCGATCGTCTTAAGAGTAAATTCTCCGGGTGGTAGTTTAACTGCATCGGATATTATTTGGCGGGAAGTGATGCTAACCAAGGGAGTAAAGCCAATCATTGCCAGTATGTCTGATGTGGCGGCTTCAGGTGGATACTTTATTTCAGCGCCATGCGATACGATCGTTGCACAACCGAATACAATCACTGGTTCCATCGGCATATTTGGGCTAATGTTCAATATTGGAGACTTTCTGGAAAATAAATTGGGCATTACGAGCGATCGGGTTTCCACAGGCGATTTTTCGGATATCGCTACAGTAAGTCGGTCGTTGAGTCCGCAAGAACGTGCTATAATACAAGCCCAAGTAGAGCGGGGTTACGACACTTTCATCAGTAGAGTGGCAGAAGGTAGAAACATGACGACAGAAGAAGTTTTGAAAGTGGCTGGAGGAAGAGTTTGGACAGGTGTACAGGCTAAAGAACGAGGCTTGGTTGATGTGCTTGGAAGCTTTGAAGATGCTATTGAAATTGCTGCTGAAAAGGCAGGTGTACTGGACAATTATAGCGTGTCTTATTATCCAAAAGAGAAACAATTCATTGATGAAATTTTAACTAAGCTGAATAGTGCAAAATTATTTTCTAGCGTGAATCCTCTTGACGGATATATAAAAAAATTGGAGTCATTGGAGAAAATGAGGGGAATTCAAGCAAGATTACCTGGAGATTTGATAATTCAATAAAACATTTTTGGCTAGATTCTCAACGAGTTTTAACTTCCCGTTATATTAACCTAATCTATGAATATTCGAAACGACTGGACCCGAAAAGAAATACAAGGAATTTATGATAAACCAGTATTGGAACTTATCTATGAGGCGGCCACTGTACACAGACAAAATAATGACCCATCTGAAGTTCAGGTTTGTACCTTATTATCAATAAAGACAGGTGGCTGTCCTGAGGATTGCTCTTATTGCCCACAGGCTGCACGCTATCATACGAATGTTAAAGTTCATAAACTATTGGACGTTGATGTTGTCATGAAGAAAGCTGTTGAGGCCAAAGAAAACGGTAGTACGCGTTTTTGCATGGGTGCTGCTTGGCGCGAAGTTCGAGATAATAAAGATTTTGATAAGGTGATCAAGATGGTCTCGGGTGTGAATTCGCTGGGAATGGAAGTTTGCTGTACCCTTGGTATGCTTACAGATCAGCAAGCCAAAAAATTGAAGGATGCAGGCCTTTATGCTTACAATCATAATTTAGATACTTCTGAGGAACATTATGAAGAAATAATATCCACAAGAACCTACGATGACCGCCTCGATACTATAAAAAATGTACGAAAAGCGGATATTTCCGTTTGTTCCGGTGGAATCATAGGCTTGGGAGAATCCACAGAAGATAGGATTGGCATGCTACATACCTTGTCCACGATGGAGCAGCATCCTGAATCAGTTCCTGTCAATGCCTTAGTGCCCATTCCTGGCACTCCATTGGAGAATCAACAGAAAGTATCTGTTTGGGATATGGTAAGGATGATTGCCACAGCAAGGATAATTATGCCGAAAGCTCAAGTAAGACTTTCCGCTGGAAGGGTGAGAATGACCGTAGAAGAACAGGCACTATGTTTTATGGCAGGCGCTAACAGCATTTTTGCTGGGGACGAGTTATTAACAACTCCTAATCCTGAAGTAAATCAAGATAAGCAGATGTTTCAAACATTGAATTTAAGGCCAAGAAAGTCATTCCAAGGAGCTGCGGCGGAGAAGTATATGGCAGATGTATGATGATAATTTTAACCTGCTTGCAATCCTTTGTGCGCTATCAGAGGATATAAAAGGTTAAGTATAAAAATATAGCCTAGCAATAAAAAACATCGTTTAATTTATTTAAACGATGTTTTTTATGGATAATACTTATATTTTCTTGTTAAGTCTTGCAAGCTCACTTATTAGGCATAACCTTAGAACAATTATGCTGTTTCATTTATTTAAGTGATAACTTCTGTTGTATCCGCTTAAACTCGCCTTCTACTAAAGTAAAGAATGCCTCAATAGCCATTATTTAGTGGTTTAACAGCAAACAAACCTTAACAAACTAAAAAAGATCATTTTAGGCCTTATTTTCCTCTGTCCCATTTAATCTATGGCATGATCAAATGCCGCTACTAACAAAAACCTTGTTCGAATAGACGGAAAAGTAAATACCAACCAAGTATAAACTCAGGCCAATAAAAACAGCATCGACCGACTTGGTTGTAAGCTAGACGGGCAGTATTTAGAAAGTACAATCAACAAGAACGTACATTGACTCTGCTACCCACAAGGTTCAACAGTATATTCAAAGAATAAAAGAGGAAGTTGGTGTTGTAGAAACTTTAAACGTTCAGGTAAAACAGAATGAGATAGATTTTGGATACTTATAGCAGTGGCTTTGATTTTTTTAATGCAAGCTGGTTTCAAAGTATTGGAAATGAGCATAGTTCGGGAAATTTATGACACTTGAATTGGACTGAAAAACTTGGTTGACTTTGTGGTCGTTGCGGTGATCTACTTTTTAGTAGGGTTTTTATTTATGTTTGGTTATTCTGGAAATGGACTGATTGGCACTGTTTTTTTCTTCCAGATGCCGCAGAGCTTGAAGTGTTCTTTAACCAAAGTCTAATCCGCAAATATTTGAATCTTGCTCCGGATGCCGTTTGGACACGTGGAGATCAAATAATTTCACAATTGATCAGTACTGGTGTAGTGCTTGTATTCGTACGTGTTGCAGCATTTATTTTCTTAAAGATTATTGATGTTCTTATTGGTTTGAGAGCAGATTCTACAAAAGAAAACTCGGGCTATATTTTTATTGAGGGAGAAAATGATGCTAGATAATGACCACACTTCTAAATCATTAAATACATCAGCCATATTGTATATGTTTCTTTAAGGAACACATTGATTGGTAGAGGAAATTTCAGTAAGCCAGTATTGCTTGATTCCATACTTGGAGAGCACACTGCTACAGAGTTGTACAACGTGGGTGTTGAAGAAAATATCAGTTTCTTTAACAAAGATGGTGACACGATTGTATTGGACCCAGCATTGGTTCAACTTAAAATGATGATTAATGTAGGAGTCGCCAATGTCGAAGAGATCGGCGAAATGCTCATGTTGTATCACAGAGATGACCTTGAGCTGATAGAAGATCTTCAGTTTAGAATGAAAGACATCAACTTGTTTACGAAATCGATCAAGTTTGGTAGTATGGAAACGATCCATAAATTTATTGTGGGGTCTAAAAATGTGTCGATGCTATTAAATGGTCATTTGGATACTACCGTAAACTTCATGCTTATGGCCTATATGATTTCGAAGCAAAACAGCAAAAATACCATCTTGATAAATGCGACGAATAGTCCCATAAAGCTCAGTCAAGCAAAAATTGTGGATGACAACATTGTAGCTTCTGGGCAATATGATGAGTCTTCTTTTGTTGAAAAGAGATTTAAGATGCTCATTTACAAAGCTTCAACATTTATTAGGGAATTTCAGAAGCCTAGTAAGGTCAATTACAGGGAGATACAAAATCTCAAATATTACCTATAAATGATAGCGCTTATTAGTTGAATCTAAGAGGTAAGTAATCGCCAAGGATAGTGATCTGACGTTTATTTCAGAGTTTAAATTCGCTATTTCAAGTAATGATGCCTTTATGGATAGCAGCTACTTAGCAGCGGATGAGGTAACACAAACCTGATCGCTGCTGTTTATAGTTTCTAATAATGTCCAAGTCATAAAAAAAGCCGTTTCAATTTGATTGAAACGGCTTTTGTATTTAAGGCTTTCGACTATACCATCTGCGCATCAAGCTTTTCGCTTAATACGGTCTTAGGCACTGCACCTACTTGTTTATCTACAATTTCTCCGTTTTTGAATACAAGCAGCGTTGGAATTGAACGAATACCAAATTTCGCAGATATTTCAGGATTTGTATCTACATCTACCTTTCCTATGACTGCTTTGCCTTCATACTCAGTAGCGAGCTCCTCTACAAGAGGCCCGATCATTTTACATGGGCCACACCATTCTGCCCAAAAATCAACCAAAACTGGTTTGTCTGATTTTAATACTTCTGCCTCGAAGTTGCTATCTGTTAATTCAATTGGCTTTGACATATTTTCTTTATTTTAATTTTCGATGTGTTCATTCAGCTAACACAAAGATAGAAGGAAGAGTTTATGTACCCATACCCATCATAAGGTATTGTTATTGACCCGACAATTTAGCTTATGATAACTGCTGAATTGGTTTCAATATTAGTCAATTAATATTCCCATGTTGCGCATCAACTGACTGGCATTAAAGCTTTTACAGACGCCCTGTGTTAATTTATAATCAAAAGAGATTTTATCTCCCACTATCTCGCTATTGAAACTGAAATTTCTAACATTATCGTTTTCATTAGCGACTTCACTGAGTTTCAAATCATGCGTGGAAATGATACCAAAGGTATTTTTTCGTGATAATTGATTCGCAAGTGCAACAGCGCCAATATGTCTGTCTTCAGAATTGGTACCTTTTAAAATTTCGTCAACCAAGAAAAATATGGAAGGTTCTTTTTTAACGATATCTAACAATTGCCTTATTCTTTTTAGCTCGGCATAAAAGGAACTTGTATGTTCTTCCAAGTTATCTTTTGTCCGCATACTTGTAAAGACAAGCGTAGGACTCAACTTTAATGATTTGGCATCACAAGGGGCGCCAATTTGCGCCAACACCATATTAACACCAATGGTACGCTGAAAGGTAGACTTGCCAGACATATTGCTGCCAGTTAATATATCGACAGTACCCTTTTTAAGGACTGAGTAATCATTCTTTACCTTTTCGTGATCCAAAATTAAAGGGTGTCCAAGATTTTCGGCTTCAAAGTGAAATGGTGTTTCGATCATTTCAGGAAAGGTATGAGTGGCCTTATTGATATGGTAACCAGCAATACTCACTAAGCACTCAATTTGGTGAACACTATCCAGCCAAGCGGAAACAGCTCTATGGTTTTTTCTACGCCATTTTTCCAAATCAATGATAAGGTGTACGTCAAAAAGGAGGATTGTATTGAATACGAAGTACATCATATTGGAACGGCTACTTACGCGATGAACAATGGCGTTCAGTTCTTTAATGGCGTGTAGTGCGTTCGTATCTATCAGATGCTTTTTGACTTTTTTGTAATTGTCAGCATCTATATCAGCATCTATAATTTCAGCAATAGCTTTTTCGTAGGAGTCTAATACAGATTTGGAGCCATCAATGCCCTTGGAGGCCGTACTTAATTGCTTGTTTGTAATTCCGAGAAAAACAAGATTTACGATAATAATCGGAAGGCCAAAAAAGTAGGGTAAGTTATTTATGAAAATAAAAGCAATCGTACCGATGGTAATGAGACTTAGGATAATTGCAAGATATTTTCGGGTCGATAACTTAATATCCAGTGTGCGAGATGACCATGAAAAAATATCTTCTGAAGAGATTTCTGGGTCAGTTTTCTTTCTTCTTTGAACAGCTAATCTTACCGTCGCTGATAGGCCGAGCATCCATTCCAAATTTTCGGCGAGCGCTTTCACCGTTTGCTGCCTATCTGCAATGTTTTTGCTTGAAGACGGAGATAGGAGCCATTGACTTAGGAGTTTTTTGCTGTCTTCTATTTCACAGCGGTTAGTGAGTTGAAATAAGCTGTGTTTGCCAAAAACATCTAAATCATCGGCATAAGGATGATTCGAAACTGCGAATCTGTTTCCTTCGTCGAATGAAGCGAGGTTTAGCTCATTTCGAGTGAGTTCATCATGAAGCAGATCAAGCTTAGCTTCATTAAGATTGGCATAATGTTGAAACTTTCCGTGGATGGAAATTAACTTTATAAAAGCAATTAAAGAAGAAATAGCCGCTACGGCCATGTACCATTCACCCACATCAAAATAGAAGTATGATGCTATTGCCGTGAGTATAAAAGCCAAGATTCTTAACCAAGAAAAACTAAAAGCTTTCTTCTTAAACCGTTGATAGATTAAGTCAATTTCATCGATCTTTTTTTTGTAGAGATCGGTACTGCTGTTACTCATTCTATTATCTTTTTCTACCTCTTCCTTTACCCTTTCTAGACCTAGGGTTATATTCAGGACCTTCACCGATGTGACTTGGAATTTTCGCTTTTGGGATTGGTTTGCCAAGCAGTTCTTCAATAACTAAGAGCTTGTCTTGTTCCTTTTCACTCACAAATGTAAAGGCAGCTCCTCTTCGTGCTGCGCGGGCTGTTCGACCAATTCTGTGGATATAATCTTCTCCGTCGTTAGGAACATCGTAGTTGATGACAATATCTATGTCTTCAATATCAATACCTCTTGAAAGAATATCGGTAGCAACTAAAGTAGTAATCTTTCTGCTTTTAAACTGGTTAAGAACACTCTCCCGCTCTTTTTGGTCGAGATCAGAATGAATTTGTTCAGCAGAAAATTTCTTACGAGCTAACTCTTTTGCAAGCCTTTTTGTACTGTCTTTTGTTGAACAAAAAACAATCACACTTCTGAGCCAGTCAGCTTTTAATATATGCTCTACCAAAGCAATTTTTTGGTTTTCATGAACAATAAAAGCAGCCTGAATGATTCTTTCATTCGGCTTTGAAACTTCAATATTTATTTCGTCTGGATTTTCTTTTAGAATTTGCTTGGCTAGGCCTCTGATTTTAGGAGGCATAGTCGCCGAGAAAAGGAGCGATTGCCTATCCTTGGGCATATATCCTATAATCTTCATGATGTCTTCGTTAAAGCCCATATCGAGCATACGATCCGCTTCATCTAAGATTAAATATTTCAAGTTCTGAATCTGAACATAATTCATATTCAAATGAGCCATGAGCCTGCCAGGAGTTCCAATAATTACATCAGCACCTTCTGTTAAGGCTTTTTTCTCTCTGTCAAACGACTGACCGTCACCACCTCCATACACCGCTAAGGAACTTACAGATGTGTAGTAGGAGAGGCCTTCCATTTGCTGATCTATCTGTACCGCTAACTCTCTCGTCGGGACGATGATTAAAGCCTTAATGTTACCATCTTCTGGCTCGTTAAGTATTTTATGAATAATTGGAAGTAAGAATGCTGCTGTTTTCCCTGTTCCTGTTTGAGCGGCGGCAATCATGTCTTTACCCTCAAGTATGAGTGGAATAGTAGCGTCTTGTACAGGAGTGGCATCTGTAAAGCCAATAGCTTCGATAGCCTCGAGTAATTTGGGCGAAAGCCCGAATTCTGAAAATTTCAATATTGTCTTATTTTAATCGGTGTAAGATAATCAATCGGTGATTACATCTCATTTATTAATTATTGCTAGTGTTTGGAAGTAGTAAACTTCTTCTAATCGTATTTGAGGCATGATTAATTCATTATCCATGTTGGCCAATTCATCAAAAAAAGGATGAAGGAGCAAGACTATGTATTCTAAATCACTAGGGTTGCGGTATTAATCAAGCATGATAAACGCTGCGCTAAGGTAGTAACTGTGAAAATAATAGCGTTGCGACCTGTGATCTGCGCCATCATAATCAACACGTTAAAAAATCCCGCTATTCTTACCTAGTTGAGACAATGAACCTCTTATAAAGGAAGGATTTTCCCCACTCTATTCATTCCATTGACCCATCCAAAATGCGAAAAAGGCACTAAAAAACACAGTAATCATTGAGGTGAAAAGTTTGCCTCTTGGGGCGAAATTTTTTATTCTACGACCTCTTCACTCAAGCCTAAAACTTCAATACCTTGCTTGAATACGACATCAACAGGGATGTTCTTTTGACTTAAGATATCTAGATCAGCTTGTAGTTGCGCACCTATTTTTCCTTTAGCCTTTACCAATTCGTCTACGCCATTATAATCACCATCACCTTGTAGTTTTAAGATTAATGCAGAAAGGTCATTACTGGCCGATTTCATTTTTTCAAAATTTACTTTGTATTGTCCAGCTTCATTGCGGGTAAAAGCTTCTTTTTCTTTGAAAAAGTTAAAACGAATCATATTGGCTTTTCCATGTGAACTGGCAGCACCAAATCGAACGGATCGGAAAATGCTTGACATAAAAGTGGTATAATGCTCTTCCAGACTGCCTTCTATTTCCCCTTTAGCATGAAGCTGGGTAATCATGTACAGGCCAAGGACATCCGCTTTTCCCTCTTCCAAAGCAGAGCCATGCTCCAGTAATGCATCACGAACAGTACCTTTTCCATCAAGGGTGTTTTTTATTCCTAAACCATGCGCTACTTCGTGAAACATGGTATTATTGAAAAAGGCATTCATGGTTACTAGGTTACGTTGTTCCGGTACGATGAGTACATCAGCAATGGGCGACAATATCTCATCGAACTTTGCCTGCATGGCATTTTTAAGCTGCAATCTTCGTGAGCCTTTGGCCAGTTGTACTTCTTCATCGTTGGGTAGGTTGATGGCGATGGTTTTTGATCCAGAATTACAATCCCCCGCATAGTAAACCACGTCATAAGCGTTCAAATCTGCATTTGAACCTGGTATTTCGGCTTTATATTCTGCAGCAACCGGTAATCCTTTTTGTAATTCTGGTAGTAAGCTTGCGTATTTAGTCAATCGTTCGCTCCATTTTTTATCCTTGATTAGTACATAAGCCTCATGCGCGGACTTGTAATTAAATAAGGCATCTTCATAGTTTTCGATAGGGCCAATGACTACATCTAGCCCGTTTGTTTTCATATCCATCCAAGCCATATCGCTCGGCTGATAATTATCAGTCAATAATGCTTCTGCTCTTAATGATAGATATTTTTTTAAACCTTGGTCTTCTGCTATTTCTGAACACTCGTTTAAGAGACTGGCAGCCGCTTTTACTTGATCAGCAAACATCTCTCGATAAGGAACCGTGATTAGTTTACCCTGATCGTCTCTCCTAAGGAAGGTGTATTGGCTTTTCTTATCTGCAAGATCTGCTTTGTCGAACTCTTCCTTGGTCATATCAGCAGGATAAAAATTTGCTCCAAGAGGCTTATTGTCAACACCTTCAATAAAGGGATTATTATTATCTAACCGATCCCAAGGGCCATAATTAATCTTAGCAAAAAGCTTATCTACGCCGCTTTCAAGGGAGTTTAATAAGGAGTCTTTGTTGCCGTAGGTTTCATACCAAAAAAGCTCGTCCATGATTTGAGCTGCTTCGATCAGCTTAGGAATCATCTTTTTCTCTGCATCCGACAATTGAGAAATGTCGGCACTCAGTTTCACCATCTTATAGATGCCGAGCCTTTTGGCAACATCTACTTTGTTTTCATCTTCAGTCTCATGACTGGTAGGCGCTGAGCAAAAAGTTGTTAGAGCGCTTATTAGCGCCAACAATACTACGTTTTTGAAAGTCATTCTAGATTGTTATAATATGGTTGGAATTATCGTCAATATACAAAAGATCATTTTATCTATCGTAATAATCATACTATGAATCATTTACCATAATTAGGTGGCTCAACAATCAATGATTGCCTGATCAAACTAAGGTTAGGAAAGTATCTTCCCACTAATTTTTGATAGAAAAATCTATTCATTGGAATACTATTTAAAATGATTAGTACTCCATTTAAAAGGTTCAATCCTCTTTTGGAACACGCATCGACCTTTTGAATAGCGCAGGTTAGCACAATTGAATAGAATTACGCAATTTCGTATATCATTAAACCTCAATCACTTAAAATGAAACATCTCGTTTATCTCATTTTTATTATTGGTTTTGCCTGTCAGCCAACCAAAGAAAGTCAAATAGATCAACCGCTCGTTGACACTGTGACCATTGCCAAACACATTAAAACATTGGCTTCAGATGCATTTCTAGGAAGGAAGCCTTTTACCGCAGGGGAAGTCAAAACGCTCGCTTATCTGGAAAATGAATTCAAGTCCATGGGGCTGAATCCAGGAAATGGAGATAGCTATTTCCAAGAAGTGCCGATGGTGGAGCTAGATGCAAAGCCTTCAGCGACCATGATAGTCTCAGGAAATGGGAAAGAAGTGGTGTTGAATAGGGCGAAAGATTTCGTGGCTATTACCGAGCGAGTAGTGGAGAAATCTGCGTTGGATATGTCAGAACTTGTTTTCGCAGGTTATGGAGTAGTAGCGCCAGAATACGGATGGGATGATTATGCCGGATTAGATGTAAAAGGTAAAACGGTAGTTGTCTTGGTCAATGATCCGGGTTTCGGTTCGGGAGACAGTACTTTTTTCAAAGGCCAAACCATGACATATTACGGTCGGTGGACTTATAAATATGAAGAAGCTGCCCGACAAGGAGCTGATGGTATTTTTATTATTCATGATACTGCACCCGCAGGATATCCTTGGTTGGTCGTCCAAAATGGTTGGTCTGGCGCGAGTCTTTATTTAGACCAGGCAGAAGGTCAGTTTAAACCAAAAATTCAAGGATGGTTAACACGTGATGCAGCCATTAAAATATTTGAAGCTTCGGAAGTTGACATGAAAGGATATGTAGGAAAAGCAAGAACCAAAGGCTTTAAGCCATTTTCTTTGGACCTGTCTACATCGGTTTCTGTTGAAAATGGTATAAAAAGTGATGTTTCCCAGAACGTCGTTGCAAAAATTGTAGGAAGCGAAAAGCCTGATGAAGTAATTATTTATACCGCACATTGGGATCACATGGGTGTTGGGCCGGTCATCAATGGAGACAGTATTTATAATGGCGCACATGATAACGCTTCTGGCACAGCTTCCATTTTGGCAATAGCCCAAGCCATGTCTAAACTACCTCAACCAAAAAGGTCTATTGTCTTCTTGGCGATCACTGCTGAAGAGCAGGGCTTGTTAGGGTCTAAATATTATGGAGAAAATCCCATTTATGATCCAAAGAAATCAGTGGCCAACATCAACATTGATGGATTAAACTATTTTGGATTAATGAAAGATTTTACCGTAGTAGGCTATGGTCAATCGGAGTTGGATGATATTGCTAAAAAATATGTAGAGGCTCAAGGTCGATATGTGCTTGCAGATCAAGACCCAGGGAAAGGATATTTCTTCCGATCCGATCATTTTCAATTTGCGAAAATTGGTATTCCAGCCATGTTTGCGAGTGGGGCATATGAAGCCATGGTTGGCGGAGTAGCCTATGTGGAAAAGAAGCAACAGGATTATCTGGAAAATAAATACCATAGACCAGCAGATGAGTTTGATGCTGCTGAGTGGAAATTTGGTGGTATCCTTCAGGATGCAGAAGTGTTTTATAAAATGGGCTTGGAGCTGGCAAATTCTGATACTTGGCCAAAATGGAAAGAAGGCTCGGAGTTTAAATCCATAAGAGAGAAGTAAAACTTGGCCAATAGCCTCACTCAAAGATTTCCAATAAAACATACAGCCCTGCTCGGTTTTGAACCTGAGCAGGTTTTTTATTTTGTGACCAATTCTATCGGAGCGGCTATTTTAAGCAAGGAATCAAAGTCAAATTATGTCTGCTATATTCAAATAAAAGTTTTTGGAATAAATCAGAGAAACCTTTATTGTGAGTCTGTTAGTGAAAATACTAACATAGGTAGAATTCGCAGCTCCCCTTTAAGATTTCCGGCCTTCCTGCGGGGAATTTTACTCACTTTTGTGGATGAATTTACCGTCCTGCAAGGATTCGATCCTCTCCTACAAAATAATATATCGTTCTGCAGGAATTTCACAAGCTCTTGCGGAAAAATATACCGTCCTGTGTGGATTAGCCCTTTCCTTCGGAGAAATATTCCGTTTTGGGAGACTTGGCACCTTTACCGCTAAATAATATTCCGTCTCGGGAGGAATGTGCTGTTCTCCAGGCTCCCGAGAAGGGGTTTGGTACAGCGGTAAGCACTTTTAGCACACTTTATTTGCTGTCTGTTTGAGGCGTGACGAAATAAGTTGGCAGGCTATACTGCAACACGTGTCGGCTGATAGCGCAGAATATTGATAACTTTAATCTGTATTTAGAAGCTAACAGGAAAAGGATAATACATATAGATGATGGAAAGGGAAAACGGTCGCAAAGAAGAACAACCCAATAACCCACTGCATGGGGTGAAATTGGTAACTATACTTGAGTTATTAGTGAAAGAGTATGGTTGGGAAAGGTTATCAGAGAAAATTAATATCAATTGTTTTAAAAGTGACCCTTCGATTAAGTCTAGCCTTACGTTTTTGAGAAAAACACAATGGGCAAGAGATAAGGTTGAACAGCTGTATCTTGATTTAGAGAAGAAGAGAATTAGAAAAAACTTCAATAAAACCTAAACTGCATTAAGGCATATTTTAGCGTGAACGTTAGTTGGTATTACTTCCATAGCAAGTTTCTTAGTCCAATTTGAGCTTTTAATTTACTAGGTGGTTATTAGTATTTTTGCCAGCAAATTTTCACAGAGGAAACTATGATAGAAAGAAAATAGGGAACAGCCCTCAGAGGAAGCATTCCTGTTTTTTAAGGACTTAAAGGTAATTGTGGTTCAGCTGATTTTAGTGTTACTGAAAAGGTGGTTCCCTTGTCTTTTTCACTAATCACATCAATAGTTCCATTATTCATCTCCACAAATTCATAAACGAGTGAAAGGCCAAGTCCGCTTCCTTTTTCTCCCATTGTTCCATGGCTACTATTTTTTACTGTCATTAGAGAAAGGGATTCTTTTAGTTCTTTAGACATGCCAATACCATTATCGGAGATGTTGATTGTAATCGTCTCAGAATTTTTCTCAAAAACGTCCACCTTAACTGATCCATTTTTTGGTGTAAATTTGATAGCGTTCATGATCAGGTTTCTTAGAATAAAGGTTAGCTGATCTTTATCCGCTACAATATCTTTTGTACCATCAAAAGTATAACTCAAATTTATTGCTTTGCTCTTTGCAAAATCATCATTCATGAGAATGAGATGCTTTACAATCTCTTGAATATTGACATTGCTTTGTTGAGCAGAGAATTCTTTCATTTGCGACCTAGCCCAAACTATTAAATTGTCAGCCAAACCGAGCGTATTGTTCAAAGAGCTTTTGAGATCCAAGCTGATTTCCTTAAGCTGCTCTTTACTCAATATATCTGCATGCCTTTCTATTAACTGTACAAAAGAGTGTAATTGTATAAGTGGATTTCGAAGATCATGTGCTACCACTATGAAAAATTTATCTTTGACTAAATTTATCTTCTCAAGAGCAACGTTTTGTTTCTTTATAATATCCGATTGGGTGTTTAATTCTTTATTTATGCTGATTAATTCTTCAGATAATTCCTCGGCCTTTTTCTTCGAGGAGATTAACTCTTGTTCATACCTTTTGCGTTGAATAATATCGAAGACGGTAGATTGCCAGTAAATTTGATTGCCATCCTCCGAAAGAATTTTTGTTGTGTTAATTAATATTGGAACTTTACTTTTATCAGCGTTGACAATATCAAAATTGATTTCATTGACAGAACCTTGCATCTGTAATAATGGAACATAATGTGTTTCATAGTATATTTTTCCGCCCATAGTGAGCAGAGTCTGAAACCGTATTTTATGAACTACTTCTTCGCGTGTTAAGCCTAAGAGCGCAAGAAACTTATTGTTTGTATTGACAATGTAGCCGGATGCATCGGAAGTGAAATATCCAACAGGCGCTTCATTGTACAATGCCTTGTAGTCGATTAAATCAAGCTCGCTATGCAAACTCATGCAGGTACTTCAATTTCTCCTAAATATTTCTTCATAATATCAATTGTTTCGTCTGGTGCACTAAGGTGAGGGCAATGCCCCGTTGCATTCATAATGACCAGTTTACTGGATTTAATATTTTTTGCTACAAATTCTCCAACTATGACTGGCGCAATGACATCTTCAGAACACTGAATGACCAATGTGTTGGTATGAACATCTTTCAAATCATGTCTATGGTCACTCAAGAAAGATACTTTAGCAAAATGAGCAGCAATTTTCGGATCGTTTCTACAAAAGCGATTAGATAATTCTTCGGAAAGCTCGGGGCGGTCGTCATTGGCCATCATAGCAGGTGCGATTGCACTCGACCAACCAAGATAATTACTCTCCATTGATGATAGCAACTCATCAATATCATCCTTTATGAATCCACCGATATAATCATCACTATTGATGTATGAAGCCGAAGGGCCAACCATGATTATATTATCAAATATTTTAGGAGCACCTATGGAAGCCAAAACGCCAATCATAGTACTTACGGAGTGCCCGACAAAGGTGATGTTGCTAAGTGCTAATTCCTGACAGATTTCTATAATGTCATCTGCATATCCTTGAAGTGTATTATACTTATCATAATCATAATCATTCAAATCGGAATTACCAGAGCCCACATGATCTAAAAGCACAATTTTATATGAATCAATAAAGGCAGGCACCAAATGTCTCCACATATTTTGGTCGCACCCAAAACCATGGGCAAAAACCATGGTTTTATCCCCGTAACCTAAAATTTTAATGTTGTTCCTCAGCGTTAACTCTTTTTTTGTCATTGTTCTTATACTCTTCAAATAGTTTATATCAATTGATATAAATCCACTAAACAAGATGGTCATTTAGACCATTTACGGTTCTAATATTTTATATCAATTGATATAAATCTAGTGAATAACATCGCCATTTATGCCATTTACTTTTAACTTTCGAAGTAATTTCATTATAAATCACACGTCGAAAGTATAAGTTTTTTTAGAACATTGGGAGTGTTGCTTAGATATTGTTCCATAAGATGTAGGCCGATCTTGGTGATCATAGTTAAGATTAAAAGCAAATTTTTCTTTCTGTAATCGACTCTTTTTTGATTCGGATTACTATTCAATTCCCCAATAATGTCTGTGGTCATGAATGAAAAAGTGATGCAATGCGACTCTGCTCCAAGAATAAACGTGCCCCGACTTTTATTGATTCAATATCCATGAAGCACAAGTAGGTACTTGCAATAAGGAAGCAGAAAAGCCAGAACGAAGTAGCTTTTTAAGAACTTTATATATAGCGCTGGGAGGTTTTTATTAAAATTTAGCTATTAAGTCAAGCTGCCTCTTTTACCTAACTCAATAACTTCCATATTAAAAATGCGACCTTGCTCAATTTCAAATCTGAGTAGGGTTTTTATTTTGTGGAAACCTTGAATGCCGGCAGCTCCCGGATTGATAAATAGGAGGTTGTTTTTTTGGTCATTCTGTACTTTGAGAATGTGAGAATGTCCACAAATCAAAATATGTGGACGATACCTTGAAATCATCACTTTTACTCTGGTCGTATATCCAGGTGGTTTGCCCGCAATGTGTGTAATGAGGATTCTTTTGCCTTCTATATTTAGAAATTGATTCTCCGGACAAGCTTCACGAATCTTGTGTCCATCAATATTTCCCCAAACGGCACGGGTGGGTTTAAATGATTCTAATTGATGGAGCAACTCAATGGTGCCAATATCCCCAGCATGCCATATTTCATCGCAATTTTTAAAATGATGAAATACTCCATCCTCCAAATGGCTATGTGTGTCACTAATTAGTCCAATCTTCATGTTCCAAAAATCGATACATTTATACCAAAAATCGAAAAATACGTTAAACTTTTATTGGCTTTATTATTTTGGTAGATCAGACCAAGGAGGAAAATGAAAGGAATCGTATTTACAGAATATCTAGAGTTTATAGAAAATAAGTTCGGTTACGAAATAGTAGACAAACTTTTAAATGAAGTTGATCTTCCATCAGGTGGTCATTACACAGCAGTTGGGTCTTATGATTTCAGTGAGATGGTTCAGTTACTGATGAAAACCTCCCAACTATCAAAAGCCCCAGCAGATAAACTTTTATATGGTTTTGGCTTACATATTATGCCTGTTTTTCGAAAGGGATATCCAATATTTTTTGATGGTCTAACCGATGCTTTTGATTTTTTGGAAACGCTTGAAGATAAAATTCATCCACGAGTCTTAGTGCTATATCCTGATGCTGAATTACCTAGATTTGAAATTACAAGAAACAACAACGAATTAATCATGGATTATAAGTCATCACGAGCAATGGGTGATTTTGCTTTGGGTCTAATTCATGGTTGTTTGGAAATTTTTGGTGAGACGGCCAATGTATCAAAAGAGAATTTAGTAGAAGATGGATCCAAAGTCAGATTTACCCTTACAAGAGGACCTGCGTGAAAAAATTAAAATGCTCGAACGCCGCATTACTCGGGAGAGAGCGGCAAGGAAAGAAGCAGAAGGACTTTTAGAAACTAAATCGGAGGCTTTATTTCAAGCCAATAAGCAGCTAAGCAACCTAAATAAGACGCTGGAGAGGAAAGTGTCTCGACGTACCGAGACCATGTCTACCTTGATCAATAATCTTCATGCGGGAGTATTATTAAATGATGAGAACGGCAAGATTATATTAGTCAATAAGGATTTTCTGAAGATTTTCAGAATTCCTTTGACCCCAACAGAGATCATAGGGCTAGATCAAAGAGATTCGGCCAATATGGTGAAACACCTCTTCAATGACCCTTCCAGATTCATTGATATTATTGATAATTGTCTTTCGGGAAATACAGACGTCATGAGTTACGAATTGGTAATGAAAGATGACCGAGTAGTGGATTGTGACTTTATACCAGTGAGGGCTGGAGACGAGTTTGTGGGACATTTATGGCAGATAAGGGATGTTACTGATGCTCGAACAATACAAAAGAAAATTGCTGATTCTGAAGGAAAATATCGTGGTATTATAGAAAACATGGAGCTAGGACTGTTGGAGGTGGATAATAACCACATTATTCAACGGGCCTACGAATGGTTTTGTGATATGACTGGCTATACCGAGGAGGAGCTGATTGGAAAAAGTGCTGTCGAAATATTCCTAGTAAAAGAAAAGAAGCTCACTAAGGCCATGGACGTCCAAGATGCAAAAAGGTTGCGCGGAGAGCAGAGCATCTATGAAACCAAACTGATCAAGAAGAATGGCGATGAAATTTGGGTGTTGATCAGTGGAGCACCTTTCTATGACAATGAAGGAGTTATCGTAGGTTCAATTGGTATTCATTATGATATTACCGATCGTAAAAACCTCGAATATGAATTAAAAAAAGCGAAAAATCAAGCAGAAATGTCCAGAGAAGCGGAGAAGCAGTTCTTGGCCAATATGAGTCATGAAATACGGAATCCGATTAATGCTATCGTTGGTATGACGAATCTTATGTACGATACGCAACCTTCTACTAAGCAACTAGAGCACCTAGACCGGATTAAGTACGCATCGGATATGCTCATGGGGTTGATTTCTGGAATTTTGGACATTTCAAAAATTGAGTCTGGAAATTTCGAATTGGTAGAAAAACAGCTTGATATCAGAGAAGCACTTGAGGCGATCATTGAAATAGCTGGATTTAATAAGCAAGTGGATGATGTGCAGTTGAGATTGGAGTGGGACAAAACAATAGACTTTGATATCATGGCCGACCCAACGGTTATCAATCAGATCTTTCTAAACCTATTGAATAATGCTGTAAAATTTACCCATGAAGGGGAGATTGTCGTGCGGTGTAGGTTATTGGCTGATTCTGAAGAAGAAGCCAATTTGCTCTTTATAGTAAAAGATACTGGCATAGGTATACCTCAGGAAAAGCGGAAATCAATTTTTGAGAGTTTCAATCAAGGAGATAAAGAAACCAAACTAAAATATGGTGGTACTGGCCTTGGATTAGCCATTGTAAAAAATCTAGTAGCTAAATACGGTGGAAAAATTGTGGTAGATAGTGAAGAAGGAGTGGGCTCCACTTTTCAGTTTAACCTACATTTTCAGCGTCTCAAAAAACGGGATAAAAGCGATTCAAAGAAAACGATCTTTTTGGGTAGTAAAGCCGATCGTATTCTTATCGTTGAAGACAATCAAATCAATCAGGCCTATTTATCCGGGATATTAGATAATTGGAATATTCAATATGATGTAGCTAATCACGGGGTGGAGGCACTTAAGCTTTTGGAGTTTAATCCATACGACTTAGTGTTGATGGATATTCGTATGCCAATTATGGATGGTTATGAGACAACCATTCGTACACGTTCGAATCATTCTGGCCTAAATCATACCGTGCCAATAGTGGCGCTGACAGCATCTGCCCTCGTCGATGAAAAAGAGCGAGCCTTAGCAGCCGGGATGAACTTTCATTTGACCAAGCCATTTACCCCAGATCAACTCGCTCAAGTTTTTAAGAAATTTGAATTACTGGAAGAATTCACAGAACAAGACAATGCACCATTTGACTTTGGTGATGCATTGGACAACTCTTACCTACAAGATTTTTATGGTGATGATCTTGATAGGGTGAAATTAATGTTTACCATTTTTCTGAACAATATTGCCAAGGAGATGTCTACGCTACAAGAGCAGCTAGAAGAGGATGACTGGTTAAAGTTTTCAAGAACAGCGCATAAGATCAAACCTAATTTTGCCATGGTTGGCCTTACAGAGATATCTGAGCTCATGCAAATGTTAGAGGGTGTCAATAATGGACACACTTCTTTGGACGATGCACCAAAAGTTTTAATAAAAGCGCAACAATTGTTTGTAGAAGGCAGAAAAAATGTCCAAAATGTGCTTGCAAAAATAGAAAAGTACTTATAAAATGAATTGTATAATTGTTGACGATGATGAGATGGCTCGTGTTTCACTACAAATGCTCTGTGAAAAAATCGAGGGACTTATCATTGATGAAGTATTTAAAAATGGGTTGGCTGCCCTCAATTGGCTGAAAAATAATGATACGGATGTCGTGTTATTGGATATAGAAATGCCAGATTTGAGCGGTATGGACTTAATCAAAAGTGTTGAAAAACTGCCGCAGATAATTTTCATTACTGGTTATACCGAGTATGCTCTTGAAGCGTTTGAGCATCATGTCACTGATTTTGTACCAAAACCAGTAACACTCCCAAGATTAATAAAGGCTATCGAAAGAGCCGAAGAGTTAAACAATAATGTCAAGTCGCAAGGACAAAACGAAATTTTCGTTCGTGTGGACGGTAGGTTTGTTAGACTTGAATTGAAAGATATACTTTATGTAGAATCTCTGGGAGATTATGTCACTTTTGTGACGGAAAACAAAAAGCATATCGTTCACTCGACACTTAACCCAACTTGAAAATTGAGCCCCCATAAATCGGATAAAATAGATTATTTCAATTTATTTTTCGAGACAAAAGTACGTTTAAAGTGATTCAGGGTGGTTTGAAATGCTAAAATTTCATTCGTTG
>Ga0208770_1000194_pt1 | contig 45295 bp, 48 predicted proteins | sample AntAceMetag02UK9_FD_184771 | JGI IMG/M metagenome (GOLD analysis project Ga0208770, IMG submission 184771) | Saline lake microbial communities from Ace Lake, Antarctica - Antarctic Ace Lake Metagenome 02UK9 (SPAdes) (version 2) | ecosystem: Environmental > Aquatic > Non-marine Saline and... | reverse complement strand
GCCCTGGCGTGGCTCAATGAGCGACCGAGGGAGTGTCTGGGGTGGATGACGGCGACGTTGTGTGCGAGGCAGCAGGAGGAGTTATTAAAATTTAGTTAATTTGGCTGTGTTTGGGGGTGGGGATACAGTATTCATAATTTCCTCTATAGTACCTATTTTTCCTAGAAAGGAAATAGCGGAAAATTATAAAGCTCTTTTCAAGGACATCTACTAGGTCAATCTTGTCAAATGTACCATAATATAATGTGTTAATTAACCAACTCCTGAACCTAAAAATACTTACATACTGGGATGCTTTGGGACCCCTATCACTTGCCATACAGTAAATATATTGTGTAGAGCACGTTCATGCCAAAGATAGTGGAGAACTTTACAGATTACTAATGCCACACTGTTACAATATTCGTCGGCCCAGTTCCTTAAAGAAGCTAAAATTAGTAGTACACTGATGAATATAAAAAAAATTGTTCTTTGTGTGGCTTTTGTGGCCATAACTACAACCCTCCCTGTTGTATATGCGGCATCAAAAGATTTGCCAACACAGCACCCCCCAGAGTCTTCGGTTTCCAATGATGAGAATATATCGTCCAGAGGTTACTCTCGACGACGGATGTTAATCCTCAAAGAAAAGCAAGAAGCAACAAGAGAAGACACCCAGACCGGGGCCTACTAGAGTCCAATATAGAGCACGGCTTCGCTGTGTTTTTATATTACCTACATACCACTTTTATATTTCCAAACGCTGACACCCAGCACTCTTCAATCTCCCAACCACTGTCTTGTAGTAGTACTATGAACTCTTCTGGAGTATAAAGACAGAGTGCTTGAGCAATACTAAACGTTTCTGCGTCTGATGCACTGAGTCTACAGAATCTATCTACCACCGACTTGTCTGCATCTTGATACTCACGGCCAATTGCACTCTCTAGACCGGTAACCGCACAATACAACTTCCCTCCTAGAGGTGTTCGTGCACGCAAATCGCACAACAGCAGTAGAGCAGTTGTATAGGGTACATAATGTAATACTCGCTGGAGACACACAGCATCAAACTTCTGGTCCTCTAGGACAACAGCCAACTTTGAGATGTCACCTAGTCTAAACTCCATAGAACCCTCTAGTAAACCCTGTGTAGCCCGTAGTGCACTAAATGTAGCTGTGTGGTCATCTATGTCCACCCCTACTACCAACGCCCCTACAGCAGCCAAGCGCGCAGACTGACCGCCACCACCACATCCAAGGTCAAGCACAGAAGGTGCATACCCTGCTTGCACCTGCTTAGCCACATCTACAAGCATTTTTTTGTCCAAATCATCTGCTCGAGTCATCGCAATATCAACGCCATATGTTTGTTGTGTACGCATAGTTTGTATAGGTAAAAATTCAGTGTGTATAGATTTATTTCTGAGTATATCTCTACGTTATACCATATGAAAAGACGAACGTAGCAACGTTCGTCTTTTCGGTATTTCTAAATGAATTTTAGAACCAGGTATCCCCTACTCTGCTTCAAGCATTTGTATTCGCTGTACAACTGCTCCAGATTCTGTCATCCCACCTTGCACCCGTGCTGGTGAAGGATTCACGAACTGACTTGGGTCACAGACACGTTCGCTCCCGTCTGGCGAGATACATACACTGTCTGTATCAAACGCCAATGGTGCAATGTGTCCATCTTTCCCGTTTTCCTCATATACTAAGTACCAGAAGTCTGGGTCCATTTGTGGAGGGACACCCTTGAGAAGAAATCCTTCTCTGTCGAATGCAAATTCTTGCTCTGGGGCTGTCTCACCAGACATACACGCAATATCACTTATCTGCCACATGCCATCAACAGCCGTCAGACTCACTACCGCATACTCAGAGGTTTTTTCTTCAGACCCTCGTCCAAGCACCTGCACCTCTGCAGAGGTATCGCTTATAAAGATTGACCGTGCACCAACTCGAGGAGGTACTGACGATACACACAGTACTGGGTCACGATTGAGCCCTCCTTCCTCTTGCTGTGCAGTAACTAGGTACGTACGTACTGAGTCAGACAGAAGCACATCTGTGCTCAGACCAGCTTGATACGGATCAGTATCGGTACTTTGTACTGCTTCTAACCAAGCTCCATAAAATTCGTTTACCACATCCACTGCATTCCTCTCTGGTGCACTCGATGTATTCTCACCAGATTTATTAGTTGCACTTGGTGCAAACATAAACCAGGCTCCCATCAAAACCGCTACTATCACCACGCCTACCACAATTCTTTTTTGAATATTCATATATTTTGTATTTGTATACCCATAAAGATAGCACAGATAGTATTCTATGGGCACATGGAATACTATAACTTTCAGTCTGGACAGCCCAAAACCTGTCTCATTAGTACGATGCCCTAGACACATACCTCCAGCACAACGGGTCATTCCCAGATATACAACACACCCACGTACAGATGTACGTGGGTGTGTTTGCTCTTTCTACTGAGGTTGGTATGTACTAAATTAGTACTTCAATCGTTGCATTCTCACGCAGTCCATCGATGACTACACTTACAGCCTCTTGCTGTTTTTGAGCCACAATTTGAGATTCAACCGTTGCGTACACCTCTTCTAGTGGTGGAAGTTCATCAGCACTTGCTGCAAATGAATCATACAATGCTTGCACCTCTGCTGCACTAGCCACAAGAAGTGACATATCAATAGAAGATGTAAGATACGCATCTATAGTCAATCGATTTTGAACATCGGCTTGCACCTCTTCTATCGTCAAATTATTTTCAGTAACTACTGCTAGGAATGCTTCAGGACTTTCGTACTGTGCCTCCAGTGCTGTCATCTCAGTAGCAATCGCTTCATCGCTTGCTGTATACCCTGCTTCCTCGGCTGCTTTTGTCAGAAGCATAGTATTTACGAGTACGTCCAGAGCATTTGTTTCTGCTTGTGCGAGCGTAGCTGGATCAGTAACCGCAACCCCTTGTTGTGATGCAGTCTGTAAAATTTGTGCATAACTGTTTTCAAACTCCACGTTTGAAATTTCTACTCCATCAACCACAGCAACTACTGCCGGGTATTCTTGTGCAGAGATTGACCCAGTACCCGAATCAGTCTCAGACGACAGCGCTGCATCATCTCCCGCTTGCGTACTCATGAAGTACCATGCACCAAGCCCAATAAGTCCGATACCAACAATTATTGCAATAATTTTAGTTGTCATTGGTGACTCTGAATGAATAGCCCTTGCAACAGATGACTCTGATGTAGTCGTGACCGAATCCTTTGTTTCTGCTGTTTTATTTTCAATATTATTTTCTTCCATACAAATGTTAATTACGTAAGCTATAAGATACCATATCTTACCCTATTTTCTAAGTACGAAATTAACAATTCTTGCTGTCACGCACCACAACCCAAACAGCGAGTAACGATTCATAACGCAATGCGTACAATGCACTCGTATATTGTGTACCTTTATCTGTTCCGCTATTCTAGAAAACAAAGTTCAGACTACTTTAATACAGTAATAGTACTAGAGATATGCAGATTATCTATAACCCACTCACTGTGATCATTTGCATTAAGTGTAACTTTAATTATATTTTCTCCATCCTGCAAATAGCTTGCAGGAAGATTAAACCAATTGCCATATAAACGTGCCACCTTAATATCATTTACATGTATGTGTGCATGCCCTTGGCTCTGAACCGATTCTTTATTTACATTCTCAGGTGTAAACGTATAGTTTTCAGTTGTTATATGTAGATTATAACCGTCTTTAGCATCCTTAATTGCCACAACAGAGATTGTTGGTATAGGTATTGATGTGTCAACCTCAAGTATCGTATGCATATGCATCGGTGATGTAGTGGACATGTCACCCATCATATCCATATTTGCAGTAGCTCCTTTTTCAATCCCAAACACTATGTACCCAAGGACAACTCCAGCCAGAAAACACAGTCCACCAATTACATAATTTTTCATTGCTATATAATACTATTTGTAACATGTTCCCCCAAGTTGTACTTGGGGATTAGCTGGCACACAAGACCACTCCCTAGTTCGGTCTCTCAGCTGAGAATTTTGTGTGTAAATCCAGATAAAAGACCACTTTAGTAAACACATCAAATACCAAAAATAGTACTGCAGCTGTTGCAGCGGTGATAAGTCCAAATCCATCTGGAGCCAATATAAAGGCTACCGGAAAGCCAGTCCAGCCAATCAAGATGTACTTGGCTACCGCTCCTCTATGTGGTGATAGCGATGTTAGGATTGGATACACTAAGCGTACATACGCCACGCTACTTATTACAAAGAAACCAATCATGTACCATCCGTCAAAGTAGGCAGCGGCGGCACCAGTTACCATCACAATAGCGGTTAAGTATAGGAGAAAAATAGTTTCTAGAAGCGATTTCTTTAAGAACTTAGCGATTTCATACATCAGCAGTGTGCAGCTCAACGCATAGAACAGCCACCGAGTGGCATACACTGCACCACCCTCTGCACCAACACTGGCGAGCGAACCTTCTAGCATCAACACATAGGAAATGATGGTAATAAAACTTACTAAAAATGCGGAGTTAAAGTCCTTTTTATAAGAAAAAATAAAGTAGGTTGCTGCAATCGTAAATACTGCGATACCAGCCAAAAATACGGTTTCAATTTGAATATTCATGTAAATATTCTAGCACAGAGATATGTATGTACACTCAGTACAGGCGTATAGCTGTTACTATACGCCATCATATTATGCTTTATAACGGTGACTACCCTACTGTCTAGAACGTAGCAGGTGCAGATACAGCACAATTAAAAATGCGAAGATTACCGCTGACAGAAAAGGGAAAGTTACAAACCCAAACACTTCCATCACTTTCTTAGCACAGTCAGCACTACCGTCAGCTAAGCATGGTAGTAGACCGGCATCATGTAGCTCTTGAGGTACCATTTGGTATATGTACTGATACACAGCAACGCTAAAGCCAAACACCGAGAGTCCAATACCGTATATTGGAAAATGTTTGATATCTTTTAGGACGTATGCAGTCAGTACCAAGAGCAACTGTGGGTACAGTGCTATCCGTTGCAGCCAACACAATGAACACGGTATAAAGCCCAGCACTTCAGAGTAGAGCAACGTCGACAGTACTCCACCAAGAGTGGTCAGTACAATGAGTATCCAGACATACGGTGCAAAAAATTTGTGATATAACGCTTGCTGGTTGTGTCTATAGTCAAAAAACAGCCCGACCGTAAGCCCCAACAAAACCAGTCCTGCTACTGAATACAGCAGGTTTATGGTATGAATATTAAACAGAAGCCAGGTAGTCATAATGCCGTAATTATATCACTCGTGCCCATAGTAACCAACAGCGTAAAAAATAGCGGTAACTAAGCTCGAGTGGTACTAGCACGTTTCTCCGACCCGTGAACGACCACTGCGATACTGGCTGGTCGTAGTAACTGGTATATTGACAAAAGTTATACATAAATGTTTAATATACAAAACGTAGTTATTTGGAGACGTAGATACGATGACATCCATCAAATATGACTCGGGGGGCATTAGTGTCCTTATCGTTTGTCTGTCCTACAGAATGAGGATGATATCAGGAACCAGCTTTCGAGGCAGGGAGGAACACTTTGCAGGCAACTTTCATCAGTGGGAGACGCTAGTAGAGGTTCTCGCTGATGAATCATTGAAAAATGGATTCATACAGAGAATCGATGAGCTAATAAAATCAATAGCTTTCGGCTCACACAGCATGACGTTCACCTGCCCAAGTAATGTTGGATGGGAAAGCACTGATGACCTGTCATTGTTCAATGCTGACGAGCTGGAAGAGTTTAAGCCCAACCGGCAAAGCAATGCTCTGCGGTTGATTAACCCAGGCTTGCGGGGAAGAAAAGCTCCTGAGACCAAGGATGTAACAATCGGTTTCACTCTGAAAAGGAAGCATGACGAACTAAAGGTGTGCATCGATTCTTTACAGCCAGGAACAGACGTTGGCGACCTGGTCGGTGACATAACAAAAAAGACGAGACGTGTTTTTTATGACTGGGAACACCCAGGCACACAACCAGCGTCTTAAGAGAAAGTGCCTTTTGGCCAAATACTCTTAAGGCGCTTTCTCATGTCTGCTGTATGGGACGATGTTTGAACTTTGATAGTATAGATTAACAGAGTTCATTCCTAATCCTCCTCATCATTCTTGTCATGCAGAGAAAGCCCTTTCATCAAAACAAACGCACTACCGGCCAAAAGGAATAAAAAAGATCCGACGCCCAGAGGTGACCCCCAACTAAATAAGTAAATTAAATTTTCCATACGTTATATTATATTTTAATAGCTTCTTTCGTTACATTTTATTATAACAAAATTATTGCTGGCTGCATGGAATTATGTTCAAACTTTTATTTAAATAAGTGTGAATGACTTCCAACACTAACTAACGTTAAAATCAAAATATCCTCATCTATTTGATAAATCAATAAAATGTCAGGTGCTAAATGACATTCTCTAAAACTTTTTAAAGCACCGGTAAGTTTATGGTCTCGATACACTTTTGGTAGTTTTTTTCCTAATGCTAAAGTTTCAACAACTTCAGAAAAAACCTCTCTCTTAAAACCCTTAAGATTCTTAACTCTTTTATACGCAGTTTTAAAACGTTTAGTTTTAACTATCTCGTACTGCATATGATTATTTTTCAAGATCCTGCATCAGCTCATCAACAGTAGCAAAGTGTCTGGATGATGCTTTAGCTAGCTCTGTTTCAGCAATAAGAGCCTGTTCTTGGGCAAGTGTAAATCCGTTTTCAGTTCGTAAGTCTAACGGTATCCCTTTTCGATTTATAACATTAATCAGAAATAACTTAACTGCACTAGACATATCAAGACCTAACTCATCAAGAGTTTTGCGAGCTGCATTTTTAGTCTTAGAATCAATTCTAATCTGAATTGTATTTTGTGTATTCATGGTATGTTTTAGTATATACTTTGTAGTGACATTGTCAATACAAAGTATATACTAAACAAAATACTCCCTGAAGGGAGTATTTTGTTGTGCGGGCTGTATGGGACGATGTTTGAACTACCCTACCGGAATGAACCTTTGTTTCTTACTCCCATCAGGCCACTCTACAATTTCAGTAAATTCTGATTCGTCACGGCACTTAACTACTCCAAAGGTCAGAGAAACATATACCACCACTTTATTGCCAATGCGTTCATTTGTTGATTCATCGGCTATAAAAAGCACCAGATACTTCCCACCCTTATAATGTTCATATACGTGATTTGTAGTTACTTCTTTCATTACCAATTAGTATAGCAGAAACTTATTGCAAGCTGGCTGTATGGGACGATGTTTGGACTTTAATCACTGTCAAAGGTATCGTCCAGTAACTCTTTGAGCTTAGTATTAGCTTCAAACTCTGTTACGGAAATCATGCAAACATCTTCTTCTGAAGCATCTTCTGCAACTCTCATCATTTCTTCCTTAAGGTCCTCTCTGGTGTAAGAAAAAATATATGAGTAGTCCATATTACAAACCTCTCCTTTCCACCAAAACCGTGCTGGTCCATTCCAAACTGGACCTCCAAAGATAAGTTTTCTTTCAAGCAACACATCTATTATTTTTTGGGCCTGCCCTAAATCTTCTGCGCTTATAAAGACTTGATAGTATTTCATGGTAGTAGTATACCAAACAAAAATACCCCAAGGGGGTGAATTATTGCATACTGGCTGTATGGGACGATGTTAGAACTTTTATGTATGAACCTACAATTACCAGCTAGGCATCTCGATGGGTTCTCCAGAGAGAATCAAAGGTAGTTTTTCATCAGTAATAATTCTCACCTCAATTTCTTGAGCACCAGCTTGGTAGAGCTTTACTAGTCTATGTATACCGTCAAGAATTAACCACTTATCATGATTGTAATAAATATCAATCGGATACGATATGTCAGCTTTTATAACCATAGCTTGTTCTTTTGTTGTTCCATCTTCTCTGTGCAAAACTTCTCTTGGGGTAACGGTATATCTCTCACCATTATCATGCACCCAAAATGGACAATCTAAATGCCATTCGAGTTCCTTAATATCTAGTTTTGATGATGGGATATTTAATGCCCACAACTTTTCATCTTCCCAGTTTCCAAAGTCTAACCCTACTGTATTCCAATCAAATTTCTTGGGGTCATTTTTCATAGCAGAAGTATACCAAAATAAAATACTCTATAGGGGTGTTTTATTACGAGCTGGCTGTATGGGACGATATTCGAACTTTTTTGACGTAAAAACCCCGGACCATTGCTGATCCGGGGGTGTCGTCTTACTTCTACTCATGCTATCGCCTTCTGACACATCTTGGCTATAGTTAACTGCATGAGGGGCAGTCTCAAAGTGACGTACGTTACGTCACACCGCGCCGCTACCACACGTTTACTCGGCTACACATAATGTAGCACATATGTTTAATGTGTCAAGTATTTTGTTGGCTGTATGGGACGATGTTTGGACTTATGTGTACAACTAGAGTTCCATTTCTAGTGATATATCAACATCTGAGAAACCATGATTTCGATAGAAATCTAGAGCTCCTGTATTCTTTGAAAAAGCATTCACTGAGGCTTTTTCATACCCTTCTTCCCTACTCCACTGTAAGTATCGTTCCAACAACTCAGAACCAATCCCTTTTGATTGGTATTCAGGAGTGACACCCATGTTCTCTAGCTCAGTATAAGATTTTGTTTTATAGGTAAATTTCTTTGGGGAGGCAGCTAAATATCCAACCGCTTTACCATCATCTTCCGCAATTAGACATAAACTTTTCTTATCATTGAGTAACCAAGTGAAGTACGTAAGCCCATGCTCCCCTTTAGCCCAGTTCATATTTAGATTAGGTAAATACTTTACATTGTCTATAAAGACTTCATCATTAAGATGCTGAATAAGTGTCACATCACCAGGTGTAGCATGTCTAATATTTATCATACTTTAGTATACCAAATTTTATATTGGAGATTCGAACTTTTATATGTTGCTAAATAAAGCTTAATTATATTGCTGCCAGACAGGGAATCGAAGCTTACAGCTTCAGTACACCTTTCGGCTATATCGTTCGCAAGCTCACAATCTAGCTCGAAAGCTTTTCGATTCCCTGTCTGGCTAGCAACTGCAAAGGCCCAAAGTGTATACACACCTTGGGCCTGCCGATTGCTGGCTGTATGGGACGATGTTCGAACTTTTATACTGGTTGAAAACTAAAATCTATGATTTTTAGGTCTGAATCTGGTCCCACTTTTTCACCATAGTACATTTTGTACGTTGCGTACATTTCATCTTCTGAGGAATATCTCTCATGCCCTACCCAGTCCTGCTCCTCAAGCCCTCCGAGTGTAGTAACTTTGAGTTTTAAGATTACACCAGCACCAATCACACTTCCTGTTTCTTTGTTTACTAACTGAATTTCATCTCCTTGGCGCAAATCTTTATCATCATATAATCTCCATGTTGCAGTTTTTTCTCCACTGAGTATTTGTTTACACAATTCTGGTTTAAACTTAAGAGTTTTCATATTTGTAGTATACCAAAATAAAACACCCCAAAAGGGGTGGATTATTACAAGCTGGCTGTATGGGATGATGTTCGAACTTTTATCGACTAAGATATTCTGCAAGAAATGACATTTCTCTCTTCAGAATAAAGTCACTTTGGTATTCTTCAGACGAATCATTTTTCATATTTTCTAGTACTTGCGCAGGTGGTAGCCATAAAGTAATCTGACCTTCTTCAATTTCGCCTTCTTCAAGTGACGGTTCTCCTATCTCTCCTACAACACAAGCAACATAACAATACGAAATATGTAAAAGGTTTTCCTTATTTCTGTACTCAACAGTCATACCAACTTCACTAAGAATCTCTGAATCACAGCCAACTTCTTCCATAATTTCTCTTTTGAGAGCTGCTTCTGTAGACTCCCCCTCCTCTACTCCACCACCTGGTAACTTGTGATATGTGTAGGTTTCTAAATACTGTGTAGCCATGTTCCCATCTTTGTTCAACAATATAGCCCGAGAACTTTTTCTAAGTTGATAGGCACCCCCTAACTTTTCAGACTCTCCTACACCTAAAGACTTCTCACTTATTTCTGCAAGTATTTTCATGGTCAAAGTATACCAAAATAAAACACCCCAAAGGGGTAAATTATTGCTTGCTGCCAGACAGGGAATCGAACCCCGATTGACGGTACCAGAAACCGCAGTCCTACCTTTAGACGATCTGGCAAGAGATCTGTGTTTTACATTCACTCAATGGTTCCTTGTCTAATTGACGGTACTAGATGAATAGATATGGGATATCTTTTCATGGAGTCCTACCTTTAGACGATCTGGCAAGATCATTTTGCCCGTGTGGCAAAAGGTGTCCTACATAGTGCCAGATTTTCAATAAGAATCAAGCTGTGTACTGTATAGTCGTTAGAATTGGTCTGGGGTGATTAGTGTAACAAGCTGCCACTGACAGACGCCTGATGGTGCTTCGGGATTGTAGGTGATGTGTACTATGCCGGTGTTTGGAATTTTCTTTATAAAGACAATCATCTGCACAAAACGAAGCAAAGACATACGCTTCTCCGCACACACCCAGTGCACAAAGAGGTCCATAAACACTGCATGGGAAACAATTGCTATTGTGTCTTCAGCAGTCTCAGTAATCATGTCTTTGGTATCGTGTACCCGATTGCGGACGTCGAACATATTTTCTGCTCCCTCGTCATCCCAACCATTGCTACTTTGATGCAGAAAAAGATTCAGAAGGTACCGCAACGTTGCAAATGAGTAGTGATGTTTCCCATACAAGTATGCCGGTCGGACTGTTTCGTGCACTGAGACATCTATAGTGTACGGAAGATCAATTGCTACACTGACAGCTTCAGCAGTTTGTCGCGCTCGAGCAAAGGGGCTGGTCATCAAAGCAGTGACGTTGAGTGTTTTTACAAACTCCCCCAGCATACGCGCCTGCTCTAGCCCCTTACTTGAAAGAGGCTCGTCATAATGCTGGTGTACATGCTCGTGATTACGCTCAGTTTGTCCGTGCCGGATAAAATAAATGTCTTTCATATATTTTTACTCTGCAAAGTGGGCCTCATCATTCCATGTGACAAGCTCCCACTTTCCCTTATTGTACGAGAATTCAGTAATGCCAGCATTAGTCATTTTTGCAAATGAACCCGCTATTTTTACACTGACTTCTTTATTAACTTCTTCCTGTAAAAGTAGAAATGAAGCGAATACATGGATAAATGCGCAATGAGATACTACTACTATGGTATCAGAAGCATGATTCCTTAAGAAATCTGCGCATTCTGAAGCTCGTTCCATCACCATTAGAAAGTTCTCAAACCCTTCAGCGTACGGTTCATCTTCAATATAATATTCAAGATACTTTTGTTCATAAGCCAACCCCTCTCCTTCTGTTTTAGAAAGCCCACGTATATGCACTGGCTGCTGGCACTCATGAAAGCCATTGAAGGTCTCAACAGCAAGCCCAGTGGTAGAAGCCACACGCTCCGCTGTTTGCTGAGCACGAGTATATGGACTAGCAACCAACGCCTGCAGTGGCAGTGTGGAAAGCCGTTTGGCAGTTGATTCAGCCTGTGTATGGCCCTTGTCAGTTAACATCGTATATTCATCTTGGAAATATTGCCCGGCGTTACCTAACGTCTCCCCATGTCGTACTAAGTAGATTTTTTTCATAGGTATTACTCTGCGAAGTGGGCGTGGTCGTTAAGAATATGTAATTTCCATGTATCATCTTTAAGCTGGAAGGAAGTAACTCCACCATTACTTAACTTCAACTTCAAAGAGAGATCAAGCACTGAACGGCTGGGTTCTGGTTCATCCAAAAGCAGCGCTGCTATAAAATAACTCAGGAAAAAACCGTGAGATACCACAAGAATACATTCATGCTCACTTGCTTCAAGGTAGGATCTTGCCTGATTTGCTCTGGCATGTACATCAAAAAAGTTTTCCCCATCTTCAAATCGATATGACGGATCACACATTCTCTCATTACCTTCACGTACATACGCCAGTTCTTCTGGTGCGTCATCTGGAAGACCGTAGAACGATGATGGTGCCAATTTTTCCCCAAAAGCAGTGACGGTCTCAGGCTCAAGATCAAGTGTTTTAGCGATTACCTGCACAGTTTCTTGCGCACGTACAAAATCACTAGACACAACCTGAGTAATTCCTAAGTGTGCCACCCGCTTAGCCACCACCTCAGCTTGTTCTTGCCCGTTTGCAGTCAACTTAAAGTCTTTACCTCCCACAATACGTGCTACGTTTCCTTCTGATTCCCCATGGCGTACTAAGTAAATTTTTTTCATACCTATTTTTTGTTGCAAATATCAATAATAGCCAGCTCTAACGGCAGGTGTGAAAGCTGTGTCTTCCCTACTCCATCTGCCGCAGATAATAGACGTAGTAGTGCGTGAGAGTTAATGGGTGACGGTGTTGTGCTAGCGATAGCTTTTAGCTGTGCTTGGTCAGCTTCACTAAACTGCGCCAGCAGCTGGGCTTCTTTGGCAGGCATGTTTCGAAGCAGCATCACCGCCCGCACTCGCTCCAGTAGTAGTCGGATAAAAATCTTCATGTCGCCATGGGCGTCTACCACCATACCGATGGCAGTTAAAGCTTTTTCAGTATTTCCCTCACTGAGTCCCGCCAGTACATCAGCCATAATAGAACTTTTTGGCGCGCCAATAATCTCCGCCACCTCGTCAGCAGTGCCAATCTCATCGCCTGAGGCCATGATGACTTTCTGGGTCACCCCTAGGGCATCACGGAACGAACCGTCAGCGGCAATCGCGATAAGGTCAGCAGCCTCGGGGTTCATAGTGAAGCCTTCTTTTTTGGCGATGTCGGTGACAATCTGTGCTAGCACTGGTCGGCTGGGGCTGTGCATACGGAACACCTGACAGCGTGAAATAATGGTGTCTAAGAGCTTTTCCTCCTCGGTAGTCGCCAGGATGAAGATAACGTGTGACGGTGGTTCTTCCAGCGTCTTTAGGAGTGCATTGAACGCTTCTTTGGTAAGCATGTGCACCTCATCGATGATATACACCTTACGTTTTGATTCATACGGAAGCGTATGGACCGCTTCACGAAGTTCACGAATGTCATCAATGCCACGATTACTCGCTGCATCGATTTCGTATAAGTCCACGTCAGACACACCAATCTCTTTAGCGAAGATGCGTGCCAGCGTCGTCTTCCCTGTTCCCCTCGTACCAGAAAAAAGAATCGCGTGAGGAATCGTGTCTTTTGCAATCGCACCTTCAAGTACTTTCACAATGTGATCTTGGTCTCGTACATCACTAAAAGCGGTCGGTCGGTGTTTTCGATACAGTGCTACATGTTCAGACATAGAAAATTGCGAGACTAAGGTAAATAAGTGTTTGTAGTATACCAGAATTCAGCTACCTACTGATAGGTCACTGCCCGCTGCACGTAGGCACGCAGGTGCTGCATGTCGGTCTGCAGGCCGTCACTTCCAAGCAGGACGTAGCCAACAGTTCGGGTCTGACCAGTGGCTAACTGCTCATCAAAAAAGGCAGTGACAGTTCGGTTGGCTGCATAGGTGTAGCCATGCTTTCCTCCCCGATAGCCTGCATCATATACAAAGGGGCTGTTATTCATCCAGGCATTGATGTGGTTGAGGTACGTTTTCAAACGAGTGATGTCATAGATGTGGGGATACTCAGTAAAAAGCATAGCGCTTAGCTTCCCCAGCTCATACGCGGTAGACACGTTACCATCGTCTAGTCCTGAAGTATCAGTAAACGCCGTCTGCTCCAAGCCATGGCTCGCTGCATACTGATTCATCTGTTCTACAATATCTACTGGAGACACCCGCTGCATCACGACAGAAGCATCGTTGGATGATTCTAATAGTGCCGGAAATAGTAAGTCTTTATTTTTGTATTGCTCGGTGGCCTCTAGGCGACCAGACCGTCCTTCGGTCTCGACATCTTCTAAGAGTACTGTTGCCATGGCTGTTGTCGAGGCGTGCTCAAGAAACATCGTAGCGCTTAGCAGTTTTGTTATGGAGGCAACTGACCGAACGGTGTGTTTATCACGAGAGAAAATCTCCGTACCCGTTTGAAGATCGAACACGTAGATGGCATCAGCTGAGATACTACTGAGCATCCCACCTTCCACTACCAGCGCCTCCTGGTGGTATACCGACTCACTGACAACCCCCATCAGTACAAAAAAGAAACCGGCACCAAGCACTGCACACAAGAGTGTGCAAATAGATATATTCCGGCAGATACGTAGCATCCATACATACTAACGCGCCCATGACTCTAGGTCATGGGCGCGTTATCACAACTATGGGTATAGTTACTTCTTAGCTGCCTTTTTTACCGGTTTTTTAGCAGGAGCTTTTTTAGCAACAGCTTTCTTTGGGGCGGCTTTTTTAACTGCTACTTTTTTAGCTGGCTTGCTTCCCCCTCGCTTAGCAACTTTCTTTGCAATCTGTTCCATGGTCATCACCTTTGCTGCACCACTTGCAACCAGGTCCTGCCAGTTATCAAGCATATCTGCCTTAAACTCTTTCATGTCTTTCTGTGAAAGTGACTGTACCTTGCTGTATGTCTTCACTACACCATCAACCAGTGTATGGAACTCTTCTTCAGTAATCTCATGGGCATTTTCAAGTGTCTCAAGTACTTCAGCTTTTGCTCGCAAAATACCACTCTTCACCTTCTTTCGATTATCAGGTGCGTCTTTTGCTCCGTATAAAAAGTACGCTCCGGCTGCCGCTACCGCAGCAGTAGTAAGTCCAACTCCAATCCCTAGCTTATGCGCGTCAGAAACTACTACTTTCTTTATTGTTTTCTTAGCCATACTTTATATAAATTATATTACTCATCGTCGCTGATCGCTATTTTCTTGCCTGAACTTCTTCGTGCTTTACGTGGTCTAGCTGCTGCCCCACGGTTTCCCATAAAAAACCCAATGAGCTGAGACACGAGACTCCCTTCGGTTACAAAGGTTCTAAAATTTTCCATGTCCTCTGCAATCATTTCACTCCCTTCATCAATCCGGTCGACAATTCGACGGATTGATTTTAGAATTTTAATTACTTGATACAGCACAACGCACAGCAACAGTGTACACACAACCACTGCAATAGCGGTAATGAAGAAAAATAAATTCGCCTGTAATATCTCAGTCATGTCTACAGTGTAGCAGGGTTCTGAATTATACAGCGTGATTTTTGATAAATTCGTGGACAATTAATTCCATCTCTTGGGATGTGTTGCATTGCATAAGTTCCCCCCGTAATTGTGACGCACCATGAAAGCCGTTTACATACGCCTTGTAATGTTTTTTCATAATAGAAAAGTTTTTGAAAGAAAGAATCTCTTCAAACAACTTGGTATGTTCAATCATCGCCTGCAGGCGCTCTTCAAGCGTAAGGTACTCCAGGGAATCGTCAGACGTATCAGTCACGACAATATCTTCTCGATTGACACCGTGGGTAGGTAGCGCGGTCAGGGCTAAAGGAATGCGTTTTGTTGGGTGGAAAAACCAAGGGTTGCCAAACAGTGCTCGTCCTATCATCACCCCATCAACACCGCTATCCGCAGCTTTCTGCTTTGCGTCCTCCATAGACAGCACGTCACCATTACCAATGATTAACGTCTTGCTTCCAAGCTTGTCTCGAAGTGCCACTACATCAGCAATCCGGTCCCACTTCGCCGGCACCTTACTCATTTCTTTTCGGGTGCGGGCATGCACAGAAAGCACTGCCGGCTCTTCAGCTAGAATCTCTGGAATCCAAGTTTCCATCTCGTCGACGTTATACCCCAGACGAGTCTTTACCGACACCGGCAGGTCTCCTGCGCCACGCTTAGCAGCCCGTATGACCGCTCGAGCTTTTGCTGGGTCTTTTATCATCGCAGCACCACAACCTTGTTTTTCAATAGTGCCCGAGGGACACCCCATATTTAAATCAATTCCATCAAACCCCAGCTCGGCTGCGAGTCGCGCACCCTGCTCCATGTACTCTTCATTACTGCTAAACAGCTGAGCCACAATCGGTCGCTCTTCCTCGCAGTAGATAAGATCAGCCATAAGCTTCTTCTTTCCTTCAGGGGTTGCCCGCATGAGTCCATCAGCGGCCACAAACTCAGTCCACATTACATCGGGACCACCGACCGTTCCATCAGCCCGAGTATGAGATGAATGTTTAGCAATCATCCGCCGGAAAGGCGCATCAGTGACATCCGCCATGGGAGCCACCACAAAAAATGGGGTTGGTAAATTGTTCCAGAAAGTAGTCATGTGGACATTTTTGAAAGTTTCAGTATAGTACTAAATAGAGAATTAAACGCAACACAGAAAGGGGAGATAACCGATGCAGCGCATATGGGCTTTGATACAGCTACCTGTAGCAATAATGATGTGGCTGGAAGTATACATCGTGAGTTTTGGCAGAAAAAAAGGTTATAACGGAAAATGGACACTTATAACAGTTTATCTGTACTGCTTGCTTAACGTGATAATGCTTGCGGCAGCTTTTACGGAGGGGGCACTATTGCCACTGGCAGGATTGTACTTTTCTTGCGATGCAATGGTAGACACGGAAAAAGCATCCAAGACTGAACACATGATTCAACGTGCACGAAAGCTATTTAGGAAAACATAACGGCCATGAAAGGGACGGACGGAAAGATTCCGTCACCCCAGTGGCGGTCTTTTTGTTTCTACTGGTCAGTACTCGTAGCCGTCTCCTCTATGACTTCTGGCACTTCCACTACCTCCTCTTCTTCATTTAAGAAAATCTTATCACCAAACCGCAGGTCGATGTACTGAAAGGCACCATTTTGTAAATGGATAAAATCTTCCGAGCTAAGAATTGACTGCAGGTTTTTAAAGCTGTTTGTAATCGGCATCAGTTGTGACACCTTCAACACTCCACCACCAGACACCGTGTAGAGCACATCGAGCTCCTGCACTTTTTCAACATAGGTGACGTACAGATCCAGCTCATTTGCCAGCAGCTCAGCAAACATTTGTGACTCAGCAATAAAAGTCGCTTCAAAGGCCTGCTCACTCTTAGAAGGGACAGTTGCGGCGTCAACGTACCGAATAAAGGCACTACCTGAAAGTTCTGGCGCTTCTGAAAATGCAAAACCAAACTCATCTAAAAATAAGCAGGATTTGGTATCGTAGTTTTCACACCACAATGATGATGGACGATACTCCTCAAACACCACCACAATCTTCTGAGTATCAACAATCTCAACTGTTACGTGCTTCATGCGAGATATGCCGCTTAGGTGTGCCAACATAGCATCTTTTGGATAGGTCATTCTAAAAGAATGTGGCACCAATTTAAAATAGGTTCCCACAAGCTGAGCCCACACTGTTTCTTCAATCTCCCTATGTGGAATGGTGTAGCCACCGATAACCTCAACTTCAGTAATTTGCAGAGACGCCATACGCGTACCATGCCAAACACCAGTACCAAGCAGACCCAGAACAAACACAATACTCACACCAACAATAATTTGGGTTTGTAGCAGCGTACGCTCTTTAGAAACCTTCTTTTGGTTACGTTTTTGGAGCTTTGTTTGTCGCCATTTTTTCAACATTGGCACTATAATACCACAGCTAAAACAGTGAAAAATACTCTAAACACGCAAAATGGGGGCCATTTTGCGTGTTTAGAGTATTTGGGGCACCTTCGCTATATCGGGGTGTATGCACAGCCTCCTGATATCGGCTTGGAAACCTTCCTTATTTCCCTGTCTTGGCAATAACCTCTCTATCTCCCATATACTTTTGAAGCACTTCAGGAATTCGTACTGAACCATCTTCGTTTTGGAAGTTTTCAATCAGTGACACCAGGATTCTTGGTGTTGGTGCAGCCGTACAGTTTAGTGAGTGCGCATAGCGCATTTTCCCTTCTGGGTCTTTATACCGGATGTTAAATCGTCGTGTCTGGAAATCATGGAAGTACGATGCAGAACTAATCTCCCGATACTTCTCTTCGAGTGGTACCCATAGCTCGACATCATACTTCTTCACCTGCCCTTGCCCGAGGTCTCCCCCGCAGTTGAGTACCGTATGATACGGAATACCAAGTGATTCAATGAACGCTTCAGCGTTCGCGTTAATCTCTTCGTGGAGTCGAACCGATTCAGCGTGTGACGCTTCACAGAGCACTACCTGTTCAACCTTATAGAACTCATGTACTCGAATCAGACCCTTGACGTCTTTTCCGTGACTTCCTGCTTCACGTCGGAAGCAAGGTGAAAAAGCTAGGTGCTTGATGGGAAACTGGGAGTGTTCAAGTACATCATCTGCATAAAACCCCATGGTAGAAACCTCAGAAGTTCCAATGAGGTAGTCCTCATCTTGAGTCTTAAAAATATCCTCAACTTCATTTGGCAAATGTCCGGTACCAAACAAGTTACTCTGACGAACGATTGAAGGAACGAGCATGGGATCAAACCCTCGCTCTCCAAAAAAGTCGTTAGCGTAGTTCCAAATTGCCCACGAAAGACGTGCTCCATCACCCATCAGGTAATACCCTCTAAAGCCATGTACTTTAGCACCCCGCTCAAAGTCAACCATACCAAGCTCAGTCATGATTGCGACATGATCTTTTGGTGTAAAGGAAAATTTTGGCTTCTCGCCCCATACCTTCAGCTCCACATTGTCTTCGTCAGACTTACCATCAGGTACTGACATGTCAGGAATCTGAGGTACTTGGAGCATGAGTGCTTGCCATTCTTGCAGTACCGGCTTGAGCTTCTCTTCCTCAGCTTGGATGTGCGCCTTAAGCTCAGTCATCTCCAAGATTAACTGCTGACGAATAATGTTGTCTGAGGCAGAAGCAATTTCTTTTGAGGCTACATTTTGCTCAGCTTTCTTGGCTTCAAGTGACTGCATCAATTCTTTTCGCGAGTCATCAAGCGAAACAAGTCGATCAAGATCAACTTTTATATGCTTCTTGGTTGCGGCCATCTTCACGATGTCCAGATTCTCTCGAATGAATTTAATGTCTAACATTGTATAAAATAATAAGTGTAGCAGTATCTGTTCATACACCACCACGGTCTCGAATAATAGTATCTAGAGTATACAATACATTTACTATAAAAAAATAAAACCGGCAGAGGTCGCGAATGCGACTTGCCGGTTTGACTCTATCCCTCTGGAATAGAACCGTTACTGTGACTGTAACTGTGTTAGGACTGTATAGATTTTCAGATATTTTATATAGATGTTGATGGAACAAAAATATTCAGAACACCTGCCAAATTTATCGCGACAGGATTTACCTATTATACATGCATACATTATTATGTCAAGCCTTTTTAATTAAGACATGCTAGTATTTATATATGTCCTTTCTTATCCAAGACGTGTCTTCTGAAGCATTCCCAGCTCTGTTACGGGAAATTCCTCAGGTGCCTGAGTCATTAAACTATCGGGGTCAACTTCCTCCAACTAGCATGAAGCTCTTAGCTGTGGTGGGGTCGCGTAAGTACTCAACCTATGGCAAGCAAGTCGTTGAACATCTCATCTCAGGACTACAGGGCTTTGATGTCGGCATTGTGTCTGGATTAGCTCTTGGTATCGACTCGCTGGCACACGAAGCCGCGATACGACACAATCTATACACCCTTGCTGTTCCTGGCAGTGGGATAGCTGACGAAGTCATCTATCCCGCCCGGCACAAAGGGTTAGCCAGGCAAATTCTGGAAAACAATGGTGGTCTACTCTCTGAATTTGCTCCAACCTTTACCGCCACTAAGTGGTCGTTTACCCAACGTAACCGCATCATGGCTGGCATCAGCCATGCCACCCTCATGATAGAAGCCACAGAAAAATCAGGTACCCTCATCACTGCTCGTATGGCAACCGACTATAATCGTGAGCTCCTAGTGGTTCCCGGCAACATCTTCTCAGGTAACTGCGCTGGAACCCATCAATTCTTAAAACTTGGTGCCACTCCAGTCACACACGCCCACGACATTCTCTATGCCCTTGGCATCAATCCAGAGAACGGTCCACAAAAGGCCCTACCATTTGTGGACCGTTCTGCCCTTTCTCCACCTGAGCAACAGATACTTGATGCACTGACTGAACCCACTGACACCGATACGCTCATTCGACTCTGCGGACTTCCCTCACACGAGGCCAATGCTCTTTTGATGCAAATGGAAATGAAAGGCCTGATTGCATCAGAAAACAACCTCTATAGAGCTATACGTTGACATATATATGTATACATAGTATTTATATGGAACAACCATGTCAAAAACATTAGTAATAGTAGAGTCTCCCGCTAAAGCGAAGACTATCGAAAAATATTTAGGAGTAGGCTATACCGTAACTTCGTCGGTTGGTCATGTTCGTGATCTCCCTAAGACTAATAAGGACGCAGTGAACGTAGCTGGTGGCTTTATTCCCAACTACATTAACTCTCCGGGTAAAGAACGAGTCATTAATGTCCTCAAGGCTGAAGCCAAAAAAGCTGACGTCGTCCTACTGGCATCCGACCCCGACCGTGAAGGAGAAGCTATTGCCTGGCACGTATCTGAACTCATCAAGAAAGAAGCTAAAGACATGAAGCGGATTGTGTTTCATGAGATTACCCAAGACGCAGTTCGAGAAGCTATCACGCACCCTCGAAAAATCGACATGCACCTGAAAGAAGCGCAGGAAGCCCGTCGAGTACTCGACCGACTAGTAGGATACGACCTTTCTGGTCTTATTTGGAAGAAGGTACGGTATGGACTTTCAGCCGGACGAGTCCAGTCCCCTGCTCTACGCATCATCATGGAGCGGGAACGAGAAATTCGGGCGTTTATCCCCGATGACTTCTTTGTTCTGACTGCTCATACGACCAAGGACAAAATGGAGATACCGTTTGTGTGTACCCAAGAACCAGGTGAAGAAAAAGAAGCTGACCGTATTAAGAAAGTTGGTGAAGCACACAACTGGAAAGTAACTGACATCAAAGAGACTGAAGCAAAACGTTCGCCCAAAGCACCGTTTACCACATCGACCATGCAGCAAGTCGCATCGACTCGGCTGGGCTTTTCTCCGTCTCGTACCATGGGCGCAGCCCAGAAGCTCTACGAGTCAGGTCATATCACCTACATGCGTACAGACTCTACTACCATGAGCACAGTTGCTCTTAAGCAGATTCATACCATGATTAGTAGAGAGTATGGAAAAGAGTACCTAAATGCCCAAACATTTAAAACAAAAAGTAAGTCAGCGCAAGAAGCTCACGAAGCCGTCCGTCCCACTAACTTTCTAAAGCTCAGTGCTGGAGCCACTGGTGACCAGAAAGAACTCTACGAGCTCATTTTCGCCCGCACCGTAGCCTCGCAGATGTCTGACGCTACAACCAAACGTACGAAAGTCATTGCCAATGTGCCTGATGCGACTGAAGTCATTCCAGACTTTAGTGTCCGAGGTTCACGAGTGGTATTTGACGGATGGCTTAGAGCTGATCCAGGAGCACGAGGTGAAGATGTGGAAGTACCCAAAATTAAAAAAGGTGATGCTCTCAAGCTTAGAGAAATCAAGATTGAGGCAAAACAAACACAACCACCAAACCGCTACTCTGAAGCTGGTCTGATTAAAGAACTTGAGAAACGCGGTATCGGTCGACCTTCCACCTACGCGTCTATTATGCGGACTATTATTGATCGAGGGTATGTAGAAAAAGAGGGACGAACCCTTCTGCCTACAGATACGGGAGATGTAGTCTCAAGCTTCCTTGAAGAGCACTTTGCTGACTATATCGGAGATGATTTTACCAGTGATATGGAAGACCAGCTCGATGATATTGCTCAAGGAACCCGAGCCTACAAAAAAGTACTTACAGACTTTTATACACCGTTCCATAAAGCTGTAGAGGCAAAGGAAGACATAGAGAAGCTCACCAACCTTGGTCCTGGACCAAAAGAATTCAAGTGTCCTAAGTGTAAGAAGGACATGGTAATCAAGCTGGGACGGGCCGGTAAATTTCTCTCATGTGGTACCTTCCCCGAGTGTGATGGTGCGCGAATGATTGACGGAGAGGAAGTAAAGGATAGTGAACCGGTCGGCAAACATCCTGAAACCGGTGAGGACATCTTTATCCTGACTGGACGATTTGGTCCCTACATCCAAATGGGTACTAATCCAATCACCAAAGATCCTGAAACTGGAAAAACTATTCCGGTAAAGAAACGAGGACCAAAGCCACGACGAGCGGCCATTCCTGAGGACATGAAGCCGGAAGACGTAACCCTTGAGGAAGCAACCCGCTTTTTACTACTGCCACGCGAACTAGGAGAACACCCAAAAACTGGCGAACCAGTCATCGCCAACTCAGGAAAATTTGGTCCCTATATTGTCCACGCTGGAGACTACCGCTCGCTAAAAGGAAAAGATAACCCCTACGACATCACGTATAAGCGTGCAATGAATCTCTTTAAGGAACCTAAGCAAGGTCGTAAAGGAGAAAAGCTCATCAAAGAGCTTGGCCTGAACCTGACTACGCGAAAGTTAGTTAATGTATACGAATCTAAGTCTGGTCGTTACCTCCGAAAAGGATTTAAACGAGTCATGTTGCCCGAGAAGGCAAAGCTTGAAGACTTCACTGTAGAAGATGCAATTGAGCTGTTGAAGATAGGGTAACGGACAATGTATATACACTATAAACGGAATATTCTTGCACATCTTCAATAGAAAGGTAGAATTTAACTATGATAACTGCTAAGGAAATAACTGCCCAACTAACAAAATCTACCGAGGCAGACCGTCGACTGATTGATAAAGCCTACGATTACACAAAAGAAGCACACACCGGCCAGAAAAGAAAATCTGGTAAACCATACGACACCCATCTCTTCTTTGTAGGTCTCCACTTAGCAAAAATGGGAATGGGTCCAAACACTATCGCAGCTGGGATGCTCCATGACACCATCGAAGATACTGCCATTACTTCTGAAAATATACGTACTGAATTTGGAGAAGAGATTCTCTTCCTAGTAGAAGGAGTAACAAAACTTAGTTCCGTTCGCTACTACGGAACCGACCGCCACAACGAAAGTCTGCGGAAGCTTTTTGTTGCCACTAGTCAGGACATTCGCGTACTCATCATAAAACTAGTAGACCGTCTGCACAACATGCAGACCCTTGAGTTTGTATCCAAAGAAAAGCAGTTGCGTATTGCAACGGAGACACTTGAGATTTATGTACCGGTTGCCCACAGACTTGGGATGGGACTGATTCGTAAAGAGTTAGAAGACCTGGCATTCCCCTACGTGTATCCAGTAGAATATAAAAAAGTCTGCGCTCTACTTGAGAAAAATACTAAAAAAACCAAAGAGTTACTGGAGCGTGAGCGTAAAATTCTCCAAAAGAGACTGGCTGAATCAGGATTAATCACCTTTCATACCTCATACCGTGTAAAAGGTCTCTACAGCTTGTATCACAAGCTTAAGCGAAAGGAGTGGGATATAGATCACGTCTACGACCTACTGGCTATGCGCATTGTCGTTGAAAACATCGAAGACTGCTACCGGGCCATGGGTATCGTACACGAAATATGGCGACCAATGCCAAAACGAATCAAAGACTACATCAATCTTCCTAAACCAAACGGGTATCAGTCCATCCACACCACTGTCATCACCAAGTCTGGTACTATTCTAGAAATCCAAATTCGGACACAAAAAATGCACCATGAGTCAGAGTATGGTGTGGCAGCACATATCATCTACAAAGATGCCGAAGAGAGTAACGGACAACAAGAAACCAGCTCATGGTTTGCAAACTTGGTACCCACCCTATTTAGACCATTTGCTTGGAGGAATAATCCTTCACAGGGAGATTTAGACATCACCAAAGATATCCCCCCGCACCAGAAAATTCCAAATTGGATTAACCAAATTGGTGACATGTACACCCATGAAAAGGCTTCTGGAAACGAATTCGTGGAAGACATGCGTAATGATTTCTTTAGTAACCGAATCTTTGTGTTTACACCAAACGGGGATGTTGTGGACCTTCCAGCAAAAGCTGGGCCAATTGATTTTGCCTATGCAATACACTCAGAAGTTGGCAACCATATCTCTGGTGCAAAGGTGAATCAAAAACTGGTATCACTAGATACCGAATTGAGAAATGGAGACATTGTTGAAATAGAAACAAAAGCCAGCGCAAAACCTTCTCCCAAATGGATACCTATGGCCAGAACTTCAATTGCTAAAAGACGGATAAAATCAGCGTTAGGAGAATTAGGGAAAAAATAGCTATAAAAAAACGGTGCTCAGTTGCATCGTTTTTTATAGCTAGTAGCGAGCTGGTTTCTTATAGCGAAAAGTTTTTCATAGAATATAAAGCCTCATCATTGTCATCTTTGGTAGAATCCTTTGGAGCTTCTGAAGCTGTAACAGCTTGCGTGAGGTTTTCTGCAGCTGACTGAGCCAACACTGCTGAAGGATCAGACTGTGGTGCTATTTTTTCCAATAGCTCTGATGGTGGAATCTCAGTGACTATTGGAGAGTGTGACTCATGACTCTCAGCAGCCTGAGTTACTGCTGGAGCAGCTTCCATATCTGGGGTCACAACCTGCTCAGGCTCCAACACAGCTGGTGTAGGCCTATCTTGCTCAGCTGAGGGGACTAGGGATGATGAAGACACAGCATTAGGTGCAATACCTTGTGACTGTAGGTATCCATTAGCAGTACCGAAGGATTCAGACGGAATTTCCTGAGTCGGTACTTCAGGAGTCTCTTCTCTAACAGGTGGTGTTATTGGTGTTGGTGGTGTTGGTGGTGTTGGTGGTGATGGTGGTGGTGGTGTTGGTGCTGGTGGCTGGGTAACAGCAACCACCTCAACTACTGTCTCTTCTTCCACAATAGGCTGGGCAGGCGTATCATCTACAATCTTTAAAAGCGCTTCTAGCTCAGACTTTGCATCTCTTTCTACAGCAGGAGGTGCCTCCTGAGGAACAGCAACAATCTCATGCTGCACATCTTCTGAAACAGGAGATACCTCACTGACACTCTCTGGAACCAGCGACACTTCAGGCGCATCGTCTATAATCTCAAGCGGTGTTGTAGTGGAGAGCTTTGCTAGCAATGAAGCTTCTGGCGACATTTCATGAATCACTGTACGCGAACCATGTTCATCAGGTGCTTGCTCTTCAGTGCGTACACTGTCATTTCCGTCAATAGTCTTTCCTTGTTGTTGCATGAGTGTGAGGAGCTTTTGGAGATCATCATCAGAAAAATAGTCGATAGTTACTTTCCCACCAAAATCTGTCTTCGCTATTTGTACGCGTGTTCCTAATGTATTGATGAATTCTCGCTCTATTTCAATCAGGTGTGCGTCAGTATTGGTCCACTTCTTTTTTCGCACTTTGTCAGTAGCAATCTTTCGCGCAATACGCTCAACTTCTCGAACTGAAAGCTTCTTCAGAAGAATCTCACGATATACCACATCTTGTTCTTCGGGCCGGTCTTTAAGCATCAAGAGTGTTCGTGCGTGCCCCTCAGAGATGTCACCAAGACTTAACGAGTTTAAAATGCAATCAGGTAAATTAAGTAGACGAATACTATTTGAAACATACTCTCGAGAACGACCCACCTTCTTCCCTACTTGGGCGTGGGACAGTTTAAATACTTCAGCCAATTGCTTAAACGCAAGTGCGCGATCAACCGCATTCAAGTCCTCACGTTGTAGGTTCTCAATAATGGCCAACTCAAGTTTTTCCTGCTCTGTATCTTCCCCGGAGCGAATAATGACGGGCACCTGCTCTAAACCGGCCAATTTTGAAGCTCGTAGTCGACGCTCTCCTGCAATAAGCTCATACTCAGTATAAAAGGCACCGTCGTCACTTTGAATTTCATTTCTGGTGACCGTTAACGGCTGCAATATGCCATACATTCGAATAGACTCAGAAAGCTCTTTGAGCCTATCCTCATTAAATTCCTTCCGTGGTTGAAACGGATTTGGAACAATCTTCCCTACTTCTACCCAATATATTGAATCACCTTGAAATGCCATATCTAAATGCAATAAAACCACACTATTATCTCCAGTCAGGTCTCGTTAGGATTATTTTAACACATCTAACTTATCCCATTGGTGTTTATAACTTTTAAACCTTCCATAAATCTGTTACACTCTCAGTTATTATTGCTTTCAATGTGCCGCGGTGGCGGAATTGGTAGACGCGATGGATTCAAATCCCATTATCTAACGATGTGAGAGTTCAAGTCTCTCCCGCGGCACATTGAACACAATTCTTGATATAATGCGCCATAGTGAATATTAAAGATAAAGAAAATCTTGCTTACGTAATTGGTGTAGCATTAGGTGATGGTAATCTATCTAACCCTAACAAACGTGCAATAAGACTAAGAGTTACGTGCGATAGCTCCTATCAACAAACTGCAAACGAAATAACTCAAGCACTGAAGAAACTATTACCAAACAACAAAGTTTCACATCAGCGTGGACCAAAAGACTCATATTTTAATATTAGTGTTTACTCAAACAAGCTTGGTGATTATATGCCATGGAAAGTTGGGTATGGATCTAAATTCGTTCAACAGGCACATGTTCCAAAATGGATAACTACTAATAAAAAGTTTACGCGGGCATGCCTGAGAGGCCTGATTCAGACAGATGGAAGTATTTACATGGATAGAGGTTACAGAATGATAAATTTTACAAATATTATCTTGCCTCTTGCGGAAGATACAAAAAGTATGATTGAAGAACTTGGCTATAAACCACATCTTTACAATACTATGCAAAAAACTGGAAATATAAAATACACCGTCAGACTCTCTGTAAATGTAGACAAATTTATAGCAGAAATAAAACTCTCAAAAACCTAGACTATTTATTATCTCAGGGGTAACTCTTGATACGATACAATCCTAATCCACCCTGTGGTACCATGCAAACAATATGCACAGCCCAAAACCGAAAATACTCGTCATTGTCGGACCCACCGCGTCTGGCAAAACCTCCCTTTCTATACAACTCGCTACAGAATTCTCTGGTGAGATTATTTCTGCTGACTCACGGCAGATCTACCGAGGACTTGATATCGGTAGTGGAAAAGTGACCAAGGCAGAGATGGCGGGAGTGCCACACCACCTTTTGGACGTGATTGACCCGAAGGACACGTACACGGCTGATGACTTCAAACAGGCTGGGAAACAGGCGATTACTGAAATCCTAGGGAGAAATAATCTTCCTATTATTGCGGGTGGTACATTCTTCTATGTTGATACACTCCTGGGGCGTATCACTAGTCCAGAGATACCGCCAAACCCAGCACTGCGAGCAATACTTGAAACATACACCGTAGAGGAGCTTTATGCAGAATTACGTGAGAAAGACCCGCGTAGAGCCTTAGAGATGGATCCCCAGAATGGACGGAGACTGATTCGAGCCCTTGAAATCGTTGCATCTCTTGGTGCAGTTCCAATCATACCAACCGATGAACCCTACGATGTACTCACTATTGGTATCATCACCGAAAAAGAAGCTCTCCGTACCCGATTTAGACAACGCGCTGAACAATGGCTTGAACAAGGCTTCATGGATGAAATTGCCAGTCTTCTAGCTTCTGACCTACCTCGAAAACGGTTAGAAGAGATTGGATTTGAATATCTCCTGGGCATCGAATTCTTTGAAGAAAAAATAACACGTGAAGAATTCCTGCAGAAATTTGTGGAAAAGAATTGGCAGTACGCAAAACGCCAAATCACCTGGCTCAAGCGCGATGCGACTATTCAATGGTTTAACAAAGATGATACAGCAGCAATTTCTAAAGTGGTAGAGTCGTTTTTAAAGGTTTGACCAATTGTCCTCTTTCGCCTACTATGTAGCTCTGCCAGACATGAGTATATTCACTCTCTGACAGAATTCAGACAGCAAGAAATAGAACCTGTCGTAACCAACGACAATATAAATTTGGTATCGAAGTCAAGAGACTGTTTGAGCATGCATTGCAGTATGCTCAAACAGTCTCCCAGACTATTTGAGGGCCTATAGTTTAGTGGTAGAATTCTGGTTTCCAAAACCAGCGGCCGAGGTTCGAGCCCTCGTGGGCCCGCAGTAGCAAAAACGAAACATCCGATGCTTATGCATCGGATGTTTCGTTTTTAGCAAGTGCCTAGTGGCACTTGCGGGCTACTGCGGGAGGCGGAGCGTTGTGAGGAGGAACGACGAACCGCGAGCCGGGGTCGAGAACACTTAGTAGATTCTGAACGAAGTGAAAGGATATACTTAGTGATTCGTGACCGCATGAGGGGCAAGCTTTGGGTTTTGTTGATTTTGAGAGGTCCACGAGGGCTCGAAAAGCTTTTGAGTCAGTTTGGGAGCGTAGCGAACCAAAGTGGCCAAAAGATATACTGGTCATGTAAGCAAGCTTTCTTGAACTGCACTCAAAAGCAATATAAAAGTAAACTTTTACATTCTTTCTCGTTTGTCCAAGTAATGACAGAGACCCCTCGTGCCCGCATGTGGGAAGCGTAAACAATGTCGCTAGACAAGTGTGTCAGGGTCGTGAGCACTTAGTAGATTCTGAGTGAAACGAAAGGATATAGTTAGTGACTCCTGACCGCAAGACCCGACATACACAACATTTATTATGTATTTTCTTTTGTTCAGTATTCAATTTTAAAATCTTTCATTGTGTTTTTTCAATTTTTATTGCATAGTTGCAGGTATTCTGGGTAAAGCACCCTATAAGTTCATCAAATCTCAACCCTACACATCCACCAACTAAAGAGGTATACCGAAATGGGCACTGTATTTTTCCAAACCGCTATTGCATCTATCACCTGCTTTATCGGCCTTTTCTCTCTACTACAACATGAACCCAATCCTTGGGTTGTCAGCCTTAACTTCGCTTTAATGCTTTTCTTTGGGTTGTCAGCTATCATTTTTGCAATTCGTTTGAACTAACATTACGTCCTCACTTCCAAGCCGTAGAAAAGGGTATGCACTTGACTAGTTCCTTATGAAATATCTGAAAGCAATCATCTGATATGCACACCGCTCTGAAAACCGCTTTGGTTTCAGGGCGGTTTTCTTTTACACAACCAACTCCTGCAGCACCTTAATACTCGATTTGATATACTCCCCCTCCCGATACACTTCTAAATCCTCACTTCTCACACCCTAAAGAGGACCAGTGGTTGACTGCAGGTTGACGGTACGTCCAGTCAAATGGCCCCAGTCACAATGTACATGCACTCTATAGTCTGACTTAGCAAAACGTGCCTGCAAACCTAAACACACATTAGCAACTTGTCCCTGTGTCCAGCCTGATGGAGGAATAATATCTACTGCCAGACCTGATAAGTGTCGAGAGCAACTAGCAACCCCACTATTACTAGTGCCTAATGCCCTGTTGTATCCCGGACTTCGGTATCCTGAAGTAATAGTAAAGCTACCGATACGCTCACGTAACGCATCAAGGATGATTGGTAGCTGGGGATCGACATACGCATACCGTCCATAGTTCGCCTTATTCTTTGGTGCAATAACCTCTCCAAGAGTAAAGTACTTACTCACTTTGGTATTTAAATTAACGCTATTTAAATCAACAAACTGATTAATATCAAAACCACATAATGGATATTCATATCCACTCTGCCCAGACACATTTACTGCAGGAACACACACACCGTTAGCGAAACACAACTGGCCTGCTGGCTGTGCCGGCAGAGAACCGGCTAATTCCATTGGAATATTGCCACCAAATGAACCAACACCTGTTTGATAATGTGCATTCCCTTCATTGGTAAACAAGTCATCTACTTCCATTGATCTAAACGTAACCCCTTCATGCTCTTCAAGTACAATGTTCACTCCATCAGCGGGAGTAACCTCAAACGCACCACCACACTCAATAGCATTCCAAACCCCTAAATCTCCTCCAGCTGCAACCTTTAAAGCTGTATCTACCACCGTCCAGCCAGCCAGCATAATCATAATACCGATGATACTACTGACAAAAATCTTTTTTGCTTGCTCAAGAGCAGCTGCATCACCCCCAGAGGTCAGCAGTCGAAAGCCAGAAAAAGCCAGTAGAAGCACAGTTAATAGCGTCGCTATAATAATCAGCCACTCAATGAGCCCATTGGCCATATCCACAAACGAACAGAAGTTACAGTCATCTCCTCCGACACATGTGACCAACCCTTCAGCAGCCACCGCTACAGAAGACTGCAGGAGGCCAACAGTTACGGTAAAAAATAAAATCAGAAACTTCATATGTTTATCGAGGGCCGGTGTTAGGAATAACAAACTCAGCAGGCCTCCCTCCCGTACCATCACCGAATTCACCCAAAGGATCATTTCCATAGCCGTCGTTATTGTTTGCCGGGTTATTAGGATTCCCCCCAGTGCCATCGCCGAATTCCCCTAGAGAATCATTTCCGAAGCCGTTGTTGTCTACCGGCTGATTGGATGGTTGGGGTATATACACGCCTGACCGTGGATCATTTGCATCCGGATCGACTCTCACACCATCGTGATCACCTAGCTCTACTCCAACCGGAGCAGCTTCTGTTCCTCCAAACGATTCTCCACATTCAAACGGCTTATTCCAAACACCGAAATCTTTCCCGGTTGCCGTCTGGAGTATTACATCCACAATAGTGGTTGCTAGGATCAAAATAAAAATACCAATAGCTACGTTCCCAATCATCTTTCTCCCTTCGGTCACCACACCTACTTCCCCGCGAGATGACGCAATTCGGTACCCCGCATACATAATCAAAATGACCGCAATCAAACCAACAATCGCCACTAGCCAGATATTAATAAGTTGCACCATATCTACAAAGTCACACCAGTCACAAGCACCACTCCCACCGCCCTCCGTACACGTCACCAACCCACCCGGAGCGGGGTCGTCTACAGCAAACACAAAATTTGGCACGGTAACGGCTGCAAACAAAAACAAGGGGGTTAGATATTTCATAGTAGTATAAGAATACACTATCGAGCTAGTGAGCACGACGTGGTTATGGCACAGGGATTGCACCGGGACAAAATGAAAGCCCATAACTCCCTTCACGATCAAAATCTATGTAGGGTGGAATGACCACATCAACAGCAAGTGAACAGGCCTGAGCTTGAGTAATGTTGAGTTCGCGCAGGAACGTCTCCTCGGCAAATACCCGAGCAAATGTGTAGTTTTCCTCTCCCAGTAACGTAATTAAAAAATGATCACTGCGCTCATAGTATATAAGTGAAAAGTCCTCACTCTCTGCGAAGACAACCACATCACCATCATAGGAAACAACTGGGTTGATAGTAACATCTGCAATTTGTAGCAGACCGCTGTCTGAACGCACATTCCTCACCCCTTGAGGAATGACTGGTCTCTCTACGGATTCGGGCTCGGGGAGCACCTCCAGCTCCAGCTGAGTTGTATCAACCGCTAACCCATACAACCACACAAAAAAGCCACCGATTACTATCACGACAACACTAAGTGAGATTATTTTATTCATATAATTAATTACGGCAGGCAGGTGATGCTGCATTTACCTTATCTACGTACTTACGGGTCTCATTAAAACCAGTATTTAGGGAACACGATGTGCCAGTAACGGACCCTGAAGAACAGCAACCCCCGCTATTAAAGGGACATTGCCACTGCCGAAGACCGGGACAGTCACTACTGGGACCATTTCTTCCGGGTCCTGCATTGTAGGCGGCAGCAGCCAAATCATGACTACCAAATGATTGATATTGCTCAGCATAGTACTTCGCTCCACAATCAATATTTTTAGACGGCACCAGCAAGTCGGCTGTACTTAAACCGCACGAAGCACGACCCGTTGCTGGCATAATCTGCATTAACCCCAGCGCTCCCACGGGACTGCGTGCATTCGGGTCGCCACCAGACTCTGTAATCATAATCCCTCGAATACGACTGGCGGGGACACCATATCGAGATGCGGCTGCAATGATATAACTGTCATAGGTGCCTATACGTGGACACGCTCCACTGACATTCTGCACCTGACATCTGTTGGGAGCATAGCACGCATCCCCCGTCACCAAGCCTGAAGAGAGACAGGCTCCACTACCACTACCCGGTCTGGCTGTGGGCATATCTCCAATCACAACCGGTGTATAGCTACTTACAAAGCCTTCATGGCTTTCCAGCTCAACTGCAACTGTGTCTGCACCCGTGGACTCAGTTGCATACTGACATTCAATACTCTGCCAGGTCAGACCGCCAGACGCACCACCAACTAAAATACCTATAATTGTATTTACCACCAAGAATGCAGTTAGTAGAATGACGAACCCGATGAGTACATTGGTAAACAACTTTTTTGCCCCCTCTATAAGAGTACTATCGCCTCGGGCAGTTACCATAATGAACCCCGCGTACATAAACACTATTACCGCAATCAGCGCCGTCATCTGCATCAAAAATTGAATGACATTATTCACCGTCTCTACCAACTCACAACTTCCATAGCCATCAGGATTATAGTCTCCATCCCTACCGGTAGGTACGAGACTCTCCTGCGCAACTGCCTGATTGATGTAACCCATCTCACCACCAGTCAGCAGTCCCAGCCCAAGAAAAGGTGCTGAGAACACACATACACACAGGACAAAGTAGAATACCTTCATTTCTACCATCGTATCACAAGAAGACACTTCCCTGATGACACAAGTGTGATAAGTTGGTAGTATGTAGTAAGTCAAATATAATAGTTTTACGTACTACTTATTTTGACAATCATACGTATGGCAACCTTACATACAAAAGAAATACAAAAAGTTAAAAATCTGTATCTCAATGCACAATGCAGTGCCAGAGAGATTGCGGAAATTCTTGGTTGCTCAATCGACGCAGTCTATTACGCCATGAGACAGAACAATGTCGTACGTAGGAAACCATCGCTCAATAGCAAAATCAGATTTGCCAGAAAACCACTTTCGTACACACTAAAAAAGATACGTAGCAAGAGAGACGAAGCCCTAAAGATTGCTGGGGTAATGCTCTACTGGGCAGAAGGATATAAGACTGAAAAAAGTGGTGGGATAGATTTTGCTAATAGTGATGCAGAAATGCAAAAAATATTTATACGATTTTTACGATCTATTTGTGGTGCTGATGAGAAACGAATTAGGGTATATCTCTACACTCACCACGAATCAAAACAAGCCATGCAAATTGCATACTGGAGTAAAATATTACGTATCCACAGCTCCCAGTTCACCAAACCATACATCAAACAAGATACGGGACTTGATAAAAAAGACAAAATGCCGTATGGTCTAGTGCATATTCGGTACTCAGACAAGAAATTGTTACGACAAATTCTTGTCTGGATAGATGAATATAAAAAAATATAAGCATCGGTAGATAAAAAATAAATTTCTTTATATTTTTTCAGTTGTCAGTTTACTGACACAAGTAATGTAAGTATGAACACAAATGCGTCGATGGAAGAAAAGTAAACAGTTTTACTTTTCTTCTGTTCACAAGTGTACTTGTGAGGCGACGTTATGAACAAATGTGAATAGAAGCCAAGAAGGCCGACATCCACATTTGTTCAACAAAATTGAACACAAATGCGTCGATGGCGGAGTGGTCAATCGCAGGAGGCTGTAAACTTCCCGACTTATGTCTACGCAGGTTCGAATCCTGCTCGGCGCACATTTAAAAACACCCTTCGGGGTGTTTTTATAATGTGTGCCGAGAAAAAGTGACTCAATGTCACTTTCGTCAGGATTCGAAAAGCTTTTGAGAAATTTCTGGAACAGAAATCTCCAAAAGGTATACTGGTCATGTAATGACCGAAATTCCTCCTCGGGGCACGAATAAAAATATCCTGTACCTTAGGGACTTTTTTCTAGAAAATTAGATAGTTCGACACTGTTATGTAGCAGCTGTCTTAAATCACTTGCATAAACTTGGGATATGCTACATATTATAAATAAGCAGTGAAGGAGGAAGTCATGAACATACTGAAGTTGCTTGGGATTGTGAATATCACACACGATGATGGCTGGGGAAGAATTCACCTCAAACTGGCACTTGATTTATTTGCTGCCATCAGGTCAAATGCATCTGGTGAGATAGTTGAAGACAAAGCTAGAAACATAATTCAGGTTGTTTGCGAACCAATGTTTGACAACCTTATTGAAGAGTATGGCTGGAGCTGTGAAGAAACACAATATGCAGACGATGTTATTGCTCGATGTATTGAAGTCGCGATGTTTGATCTTCTTGAGATCGCCAGACGGCGGCTGACACACAAAAATAAACGCGAGCGCCAGACCAAACTTCACGTAGAGGACATGAAGCTGGCTGCCAGCATGACCTACATTATGGACGTCCATAACAGAATCCAGGACGAATTGGAAGACATGTTCATAAGTACTCACGGTGGTATGTATTTCAGCACCTAAAGCAACGCTCCTCAAGCAAAGAAATCGCTTGGAGGGGCGTTTTCTAATTATTTTATACCAAACAAAAGTGTCGAACTAGTTCTATCTCGGCGCACAATATAAACTGGCGCTGTGGAAACCAGTCCAAATCATCTAACCCGTAAAGTATAATACGAGCATGAATATATTTGCTCTCGCAACACGTCGCGTAACGTTGTTTGTATTAGTAGTGTCTATTATTGCTCTTAGTACTTCCCTGACTGCACATGCTCAGTATGGCACTGACAACAGATCATCTGACTCAAACGACCCTCGGGGCTCTGGTCAGTGGGGTGGTGGCTCATCACCCAGTCCTGCCCCTGCTAGTAGTCCAACTCCTAGCAGAAGCTCAGCTCCTAGTCCTGATACAAGCGACCCTCGTGGCTCTGGTCAATGGGGTGGTGGCTCATCATACGATAGTTCCCAAGCAGCTCCTGACCCTGACGCAAGCGACCCGCGGGGCAATAATCAATGGGGTGGCAATAATGACACATCGTCTGATGATTCCCCTACTGCCATTCCAACTCCTAGTCCTGACGCCAGCGACCCTCGTGGTGCTGGTCAATGGGGCAATAGTGGTGACACTTCGTCGGATGCTTCCAGCCAAGGGAACGCTGTAAAGCCCAAGGGTCTCATCCAAAGAGTAACCGGCGGTTTATTAGACGGATACAGAGCTGTTGCAGAAGGAATTATTGCCGCCAGAAATACGATCTTTGGAACGCCTGATGAACCTCCTGTTTTTGCAACGCTTGATACTCGAACAAATAGGCCTCACGAGAAGTTCGTACCAAAAGCAGCTGCCCCTGACTTCATACCCCTTCCTACACAACCATCTCTGCCTGAAAACAATCCAAGTAAAGAAATCTCTAAGGAAACACCCAGTAAGCAAGCTTCGACGCGTACAGTGTCTGTAGAACAGCCTAAAATAACTGGCTTTGTCGAAGCATTGGATGCCAATGGAAAGGTAGTAGAAAGAATACCGCTTGAGACAACAGGCTCGCCTGTGCTAGTGGTTGGAAAAGAAGTGGTTGCTATTCGTACAGTTATTAACAATACGGGGCAACCTTTATTGGTGGAAGTAGGTAACACTGGCCGAAACCTTGCCCTGGCAGGGAAACAATCTGTAGATGAAATTGTTAGCTTTTCTGCAAACGAAATGACTGTTGGTGCCACGACGAAGGATTCCAACAATAATCAGGCAGCTCAGTTTGTCACTATCGTCCAGAAAGGCACCACACCGTCACTTAGTAGCACGCGTAAAGAAGCCCAAAGCACTCGTGTAGTTATCACCTCTAAGGAAGTACCGGTAGCGGAGGCTACGGTGATTACTGGTTCAGGCAGTACCGTGGCGTCGAAAGCACCTGCTACCACTCCTAATCCCGATGCAAACGACCCTCGTGGTGCTGGGCAATGGGGCGATAGTGGAAATAGCTCGTCTGGTGGCTCTAGTCAAGGCAGTGACGACGAAACATCGACTATCCCTGAAGCATATGCTAAGGACGCAACTAATATTTTTTCTGCCGAACTGAATGCTCAGATAAATAATATCCCTGTTGAAGAAGCACTTAGAAAGATGTGGGAAGATGTACGTGCAGAAAATAAAATCGTCTGGGAAAGCCTTCCTGTCCCGACTGAGCTAGGTAGTGAATCCTCAGTAGATGAAGCGATAAACCAAATCCCGAGGGGTGCAGAAGCTGATGTGATAACAGATACTACTAATCCAGTTGTATTTGAACCTGAGATAGCAAGTCTCGGTGATTCTAATGCAGGTGGTGAAGATGCAATCATCACCCCATTGATGCAGAGCCAGATGGCATATTGGCAAGAGTTAGAGAACTCTTCTCACCTGCTCCTGCTGGTGAAGCTCCTGAGAAAGTTTTAGACCCAGCACCTTCTGTACCTACCTTTTCACTTGAAACCTTAACAAATCCGCGTACTGGTGCAATCACAGAGTTAGTAGTACCAAGTGTTTCGAGCATGCCCATAGGATTAACTCAGGGTGAAATACTTGCAGCAATAGACTTTGACACGGCTCCAGAGGTAGACAATGTTCCAGGTGAGCGCACCCAGCAGATAGTTGCAGAAATCGAGGCAGTCGACATAGAAGACATCCCCGCTGCATTAGTGGCTGAAGACCTTGCCTTCGGCTCCACATTAGAGAAGGTTGCTGCCGACTGGGAATCATTCACTCCATCTCAAAAAGAAGAGTTGCGTGATATGTATACCCCTGATTATTCCGACCCGCGTGGAGACCTTGGCGAAGGTGCTAATCAATTCTTTGCAACACCAGAGACTGACGGCATACCACAAGCATTTAAACGTATGGTCGCTGATACAGCTGTCAAAACAGACAATCCTTCCTTTGGTGCTTCATCAAATGTAGAGGCTGAGTGGGAGCAACGCTCTAACGCTGACCGACTCGCTTTTACAGCACAAAGCGTACGCAAGGGCTTGCCAAACGATTCAGGCACTCTGAGATATTTTGGTAATGACTCTAGGGCGCGTGAAACTACTGATATTACCGCTCTTAAGGCCAGCTTGCCTGCTTCTTATGGCCTATATATTGATAGCCTTACACACAGAAGCAATTCCATTAGACTACAGGAAGGTGAAACACTGGTAGATGGTATTATGCGAAGTTTCGATGCACTTGATACTGGTACCCGAACAAGTTTTATAGACGGAACTGCTGAAGACGGGATCAGGAGTAGTACGCAACGTACCGTACCAAGTAGTTTTATTGCAACATCGCGAGCTACAGGAGATTCATTTATTGAAATTGCTGCCAACTGGGAATCACTCTCTGTGGCCGAACAAAGAAGAGAATGGTTTACTCATCGCCAGCAAGGAACAGTCAGTCAAGAGTTGAGTAGGGTATCTAGCGCAGATAAAAAGTACGAGTCTGAACGGGAGCGACTCGGCTTTATGTTTGTGGGAGGGGTTTTTGATGAATCACCCGAGCAAGCTCGTGAAGCTTATCGAGAGGATCAGATTGACATTCAGAGAGTTCGTACCGGCAATGACCGCGACAATACTGACCCGCGTGGAGATCTTGGTAATAGCAACGAAAGATTCTTTGCAACACCAGAAGACAATCAATCAAAGCCATCTCTGATTCAGCGGACACTGGCAGGAATAACTAATGCCTGGACATCTTTCAGAGGCAATGACGAAAACTCCCCCACTGCTCGCCAACAATGGGAGAACGATTCAGTAGCTCGTACTGATGCGATTGAACGACAAGCTGACGTTGAAGCAGTCGTAGTTGATGATATTCCAGCGGCTTATTTAGCTAACGAAAAAAATAGTATCGTCATCAGCCAGCTAGCCTCACTTCGCCCTGATAATAATTACGAGGCGGTAGCAATTCAAGCATGGAATAATGAGTCACCAGCAAGCAAAAGAGCTTACTTAGAGGGCAGTATTATCATCGCTTCCGTACGGGAACGCGATCGTGATGAAGGAGGTACAAATGCACGTAGAGATATTGAGGTAGTAATAGAGGAAATAGTTGATGTCTTTACCTTTGATTTTGCTGACTCCAGCTCTTTAAATATTGCACGAGCTCCTTACGAAGAAATTGATATCACCATTGACTCTATCGCACGCAATAGTGATGGAACACTTTCAGTTCAATATAGGGCAGCTGGTACTGACGACCCACTTCTAACGCAGTTTGTAAACATTGATAGTGAATCTGAAGAATTGTTGCCAGGTACAAATCTTAGTATTGCTAATAGAGCTACAGGATATGTCATTATCGACAATACCATTGTGACGTCAGGAGTGCCTTCTGTTACGCCGTGGAAAGAAGAAGGGGTGACTATTATTGCACCCGCACGTAAAGGTACGGCGGTACCGATTACAAGCAACCTAGAAGCTGGTGTAAGCGGTACAATAAACATGGCTTCCCAAGAAACACCTGATGAACCATTAGAAGGTGGTTACTCAAGTGGCAGCAGTGGACCAGCAGGATCAACAAACGAAATGTCTGATCCATATGGCATGTCTGGAGTGGCCGACTTGTTTGCTGACAGGAATGTTCCCCAAAACGAGAATGGCTCGTTAGTTGTACTAGAAGAAGCAATTAAAAGTCTTGAAGGCGAAGTTGCTGAGCTAGAGACACTGCGTAATGTCCCCGGCATCAGTAGTGTTGTGCTCGGTGTGATGGAAGACGACCTGGCAGATAGTCAAACACAATTGGAGCGCTTACTACGCACTCGTGTGGCTATTACTGAAGGAGGTCAACCCAGGACATCGTTTATGGAAGCTAACGTAACAATACTTGAAGCGATTACGCCCGAAAGTAGTCGAAGCTGGAGTGACGCAGTCATGGAAGCTGAACCATCACTCCAAGCTCTTGCGGAAATGGAAGCTACAGCTATTGCAACCTTAGCTATTCTTGACGCCAATATTACTACATTACGTATACCAGTATTTGGTAACACAGACGACTTGTACGCCAGACCGATTGCTTCAATTGATAGTATTGCAATGGCCGCCTACGCCCAGGCCATCCAACAGCGCAAAGACTTCGTTGAAGAAACTATACTACCACTATCAAGCATTATAGCCGGCCTTGATGTCACCGATATGCGAGCTGAGTTCTTAAGTCAAGCGGGTCAAATAGCTGATGTTGAGGCACAGACTCAAATAAACGCCACCCTACTAGCAGCTGTGGAAGACATAGATGCCGCACTCCCAGCCATCACAGACAAAATTACCTTAGCGGAAGACAGAGCAATTGCACTTCGTGAAATCATAGACGCTGGTGGCGCACAGGTAGGCCGAAACTTTGTTGGTCTTGAAACAAGTACTGGCAGCATTGTTACAGAGATTACTAATCTGATTGACCTGTACGATGCAGACAGCATTGCGTACACAAAAGAAGGTGGTGCTCGGGCTCGAAACAGAGAGACCGAACGTGACGTCACCATCGAAGATATTCCCTATACCCTAAATGAAATTTTGCAGATTACAGCTGCAAAATACAATCAAGTATTTGATGGAATTGACATCGTACAAATTGTCGCAACATCAGAGGCTCGACCTCTTGGCATTGGCTCGCGGCGTCACCGCTACGCAGATGACGGAGGCTGTGGTTGCGCGATTGATTTTCGGTTTGTTGATAATAATGGAAACACCCTAGTGCCTCGACAAAACCCTGAGATGTTTAAAGAGTTAGGTGAAATATTTGTTGGATATACAGGAGGAAGTTTCGTCTACGGAACCGGCTACATGGGTGGAAATAAAGTGCACGCTGACTTACTACAATCAAGTGAAATGACTCATGGTGAAGGGCATGCTTGGACACATGATGCCAGCCTAAACGAAGCAACCTTAGCGCCGATACGTACCCGGGCACAAGCTCGTGTGATAGATGGAGATGTTGTAATTGAAAATCCAGCAGAAGAAGACCGGACTGGTGTTCGGCAAACAATCGACTTTGGTGATGTAGTGGAAGACCGAGCTGAAGAACTGGCCGCAAAGCGAGCCAGTGAACTGACAATAGAAACCAATAGTGCCACCATGTCTTCCCGCAATCAAGCGAACTCTAACGAAGGGTTCCTAAACGGAATAGCTACAGGTCTTGGTAATTTTCTCAGAGCACCACTTACGACAGCTGGAGGATTCTTTAGTGACTTGTTTAGTGGTGATGGCACAAGTAACCCAAGCAACACTCCTGCTAACAGCACTGGTGGTGGAAATGATTCCTCTGACACAGAAACCAACGTTACTGATTCTCCAGTAGGCGAGACAGCCGCTGAAACAGCGCTTAAATCATATTGTCGTCAAATAATTCAAGGCACCGCTGAGGTAGACATCCCTGCATTCTGTGCGGAGTATATAGATTTGTATGGCGATGCACCTACTACCAGTGAATCGTCACGTCCGTACCCTGATGCAGAAATGATTTTTGTTGATACGGACTCATTGGATAACGTCATACTTGCCAGCTCACAAACAATAGGTAATTCCTGTATGGCTATGCTTGACGAACTGACTACTTCAGCTGCGACTGCATCTCTTGAAACTCTGCGCTTACTATACCGTGACCTAGCTGGTGAGGTAATTATTACTAATCCAGCATTGAGTGAAACACTAGCTGCAGTCTATCTTGATTTACAAGCCTTTGAAGTGGCTGCTTTCTTGGGTCAAGAATTTGCAATGTTCCACACACATCCTCTCGCCACAGGTGAATCCTTAGGCGCTATCAATCCAGAGAACATACCTCCCAGTGCATTGGATTATAATGCTATCTGTACAGTCGATGATATACTCGGACCCAATCTGAAAAACTACGTAGTTGACACTTCAGGTATCTGGCAATACAGCATAGACACAACCAACTGCATAGGTCGAAATCTTACTAACGAGGCCTTTGTGCAAATAGCACTATATGAAGCACTACAGCTATCACAACGGGCAGTAACTGAGTCATTGCGACAAGACATATTCGACGACCACATATGGGAGGTACTTTCATTCCTTAGGGACAATTTGCCTGAATCTGACATGATACCAATGTTAGAATCTCGCGCAGCCGAACTAGCAGAGCCGGCAGATGCGTTTCAAGTAGAAAATATGCAGTCAAATATTGACGCAATATTTGAACGCTTAGGCATTACCCTACAGCGTGTTACACCAGCCGATATCTGTGGTGAAAGTGGCACCAGTCTGTAAGACGCAATAGACGACCTTGTGTGACACTGCTACTATATAGAGTATATGGATGAAAATGAGCTAGAACAAAGAGAACGACTGATAAAGGTTCTAGGAGGACTAGAAACACTTACCCAGAAACAAGTATCAGTTAAATTTATCTTCTTCAAAGGTGTCGTCTACGGACTTGGGACCGTCATTGGTGCAACGGTACTCATCTCGATAGTCTCGTACCTCTTTGTGCAGATTTTTGGAGTTACCGCGATAGACGCTGACGCAATCCAAAACATGCAAAGCCAAATCAGCAACTAGTACAAAAGCAGGACCAGCAATGTAACTATTTTTAGCTACGCATTTCAAATACGCCCCAGACATGAGATACTACAGTCTCACCATTTTCTATGTACGACACTCTTAAAAAATATTTCGGCTACGATGAGTTTCGTCCGCTGCAAAAAGACATCATTCAGCGGGTACTAGAAAAAGAGGATTGTCTGGTACTGATGCCAACTGGAGGTGGTAAGTCACTGTGCTTCCAGCTACCGACACTACTGCAAGAGGGACTGACGGTGGTCATATCCCCTCTTATCTCGCTGATGAAAGACCAGGTTGACGCCCTGACTCAAAACGGTATCAACGCGGCCTTTATCAATAGTTCACTCACACGAGATGAAATTGATGCAATCATCACTGATATACGAAGTGGTACTATCAAAATCGTGTACATCGCTCCAGAACGCCTGTCGGTACCCAACTTCCAAGAACTCCTCCACACCCTTCCTATCGGCCTATTTGCCATAGATGAGGCACACTGTATCTCTGAATGGGGGCACGACTTCCGCCCAGACTACCGCAACCTCAACCAACTACGAACCAATTTTCCTAACATTCCCATCATTGCCCTGACAGCCACTGCCACCGAGCAAGTGCGCGCCGACATCGTCAAGCAACTCAATCTCCCTAAGCCCCATATCTTTACCTCAAGCTTTAACCGAGAAAATCTCAGTTACGAAGTCCTCCCTAAAAAGGAGTCGTTTAATACTATTCTCTCACTAATAGAGCTCTATCCTAAAGAAAGTGTCATTATCTACTGCTTCTCACGCAAAGACACTGAAAGTATTGCGAGCAAACTCAAAGCCTACGGTCACAACGCCGGCACCTACCACGCAGGACTGACTGCTGACGTGCGACGAGACAACCAAGATAGGTTCATCCGTGACGACATTCACATCATGGTTGCGACTATTGCTTTTGGTATGGGTATTGATAAGCCTGACGTGCGTCTAGTCATCCATCATAGCCTACCTAAGTCTATTGAGGGCTATTACCAAGAAACCGGGCGGGCCGGGCGAGATGGTTTGCCGGCACGCTGTGTCCTTCTATTTTCAACTGCCGACAAATTCAAGCAGGAGTATTTCATTGGCATGTTGCCTGATGGAGAAGAAAAACAGCAGGCCCAAGACAACCTCGAAATCACCCTCAGGTACGGAACGCTCTATGACTGCCGGAGAAAATATCTTCTGAAGTATTTTAATGAAGACTACGATAAAGACAATTGTGAAAACTGTGACCGTTGTGTAGCATTTACTGCCCTGCAGCCAGTTACTTCAGTAGTAAAGACTACACGAGTGCCAAAAAAAGTTACTGCCGCCATCGCGCAAGATGGTGAATACGACACTGACCTCTTTGAAGTCCTACGACAAGTACGTACCCGAGAATCAAAGCGTCTGAAAGTAGCCCCCTACATCGTCTTTGGTGACAAGTCACTACGTGATATAGCAAAACACAAACCCCAAAATGACGATGCATTTTTAAATATAAATGGTGTCGGTGATAAAAAGCTAAAGAAATTCGGAGAAGTCTTTATGGAAGCAGTGCGGGAGCATGAGGGAGTGTAAGAAAGGGTCATAGTACTGTTCCTGTCAGGTATTAGGATATACTAACTAATATGCAAATCATACTCCTTGACCCAGTTGAAGTATTCCTTACCTCACTTACTGACAAAGAGATAGCTAAAACAATTCGGACCATTGAACTGCTGGAGGAGTTTGGCAATAACTTAGGAATGCCCCATAGTCGACATATGACTGATGGACTTCTAGAGCTTCGAGTGCGAGGAAAAAGAGAAATTAGACTATTTTACTGCTTTCATAAGCGTAAGATTTTCTTGGTACATGCCTACATCAAGAAAACACAAAAGACAGATGAGAAAGAACTTAGATACGCCAGAACGGTAAAAATACACTTGCCATAATATAACTTATAAGTTATATTATATATATGACAACTACGTTTAAACAATTTAAAACTAACGCCCTGGCAAACAAAGCGGTTAAAACTGAGTATGATGCGATTGCGCCAGAGTATGAAGTAGTCACCACTATAATTGCTCAGCGCCTTAAGCGTGGATGGTCACAATCCCAGCTCGCCGAGGCTATCGGCAGTCGCCAGCCAGTAGTCTCAAGACTAGAACGTGGCGAAGGCAATCCCTCACTGCAGACCCTACAGCGAATTGCCAAGGCTCTAGATCTATCTCTCCAAGTATCCATGAAATAGCCCTGCCCATAATCTAAATAAGACAACTACCTCACAAGCTTGTGAGGTAGTTGTCTTATATGTATCAACATAACTTCACCCTACTCACCATCCCCTCCAGCTCCCATCTCCTTCTCAATCTCGGTAAACTCGTTCTCAATCTGCGCTAGACGTGCCTTAGAGCCTTTAATAAGAGTGGCGGCTGCACGGACTTTCTCCAGACCTTGCTCTACATCTACATCATCTTGAGCACCAAACCACGCTACAATTTCATTTAGCTCTGCTAGTGATTCAGTCAGGTTTACTTCGGTTTTTTTAGTTGCCATATATGTCTATGTTATCTTTTTAATGTCTGAAGTAAAGCTTCCGTCAGCGAGTCTCGTGGTAGTCACCCCTCCTACGGTCACATCGGCTATTGACCGGACCAACTTCCCCTCTACATAGGACAAACTGTATCCAAGTTTGAGGTTACGGGCCGGATCGGACAAGCGGATACTCTGCTCTATGCCAGTGAGCGAGGTACTCACTGCACCCACGGCCCTACCCTGCTCTGCAAGCACGTATACTCCACTTGTGACCATATGCTGCTGTGCAGAGCTAATACCTACCCGCAACTGTCTAGGAAGACTTGTCTGCACGGACTGGAGAGCTGACCGGATTGATTTTATTTCTGCCCGCATACCGCCCACAACCCGTTCAAAGGCAGTGTTTGCCTGCAAGATAGTTTTCTCAATAGCCCGGTAGTGCACCTGCGCTACTGAGGTAGCATCTCTAAGCGTACGTGTAGCGACTGCAAGTAACTGGTCGTAGCTTCTGCACAACGTCGCCCGCTGTCCATCGATAGACCCCGACACAGAAGCCAGACGCCGTTGATAGGTATGCATGATGTGTGACTCTGCAGTCTGCAGTGAGCCAGTCAACGTATCCCAACTGGCATTGAGCGCCTCTGCTACGGCGGTAGGAGTAGAAGCCCCTACGTCAGCTACCAGCTCAGCTAGCGTCACATCCACATCGTGCCCGATGCCTGTAAGTACTGGACAGCTACTGGCGGCAATAGCTCGCACCACCGACTCGGTATTAAACGCCTGGAGTGATTCCCACGAACCACCCCCACGCATAATCACCAGCACATCAATATCCTGCTTGGACATCGTCTGCAACGCAGCGAGAATCTCATGAATCGCATCCTTCCCTTCCACTCGTGAATCCACCATCGTCGTCTGGAATCCGTACCGTCCTAGGTTTGCATTAAAATCCTGAATGACCACACCTGAGCGTGAGGTAATGACACCAATCTTCTTGGGGTATATTGGCAAGGCTCGCTTGGTACCAGCATCAAGCAACCCTTCACCACTGAGCTTCTCACGCAGCTCATCGTACGACTTCTTAAGGGCCCCTTCTCCGGCATACTCAATGGTCTGCACCTTTACCGTAAACGACCCTCGTGGCGCGTAGATTTCTGGCGTACCAGTAATGATGACCTTGTCACCTTCTGTCATCTCTACTCCATTTTGCACATAGACGTTACGCCAAATAACGCAGTTCAGCAGCGCATTACTCTCCAGGTCTTTA